>JAEEGL013538478.1_pt1 | contig 94937 bp, 95 predicted proteins | sample 9134231 | NCBI WGS metagenome assembly JAEEGL01 (sample SAMN16246548, study PRJNA631951) | gut metagenome | biome: gut microbiome; feature: rumen; material: fiber-attached | host: Bos | place: Iran: Karaj | collected 2018-10 | reverse complement strand
TATTTTCATTTATAGAAGAAATATTATTATCAAAAAGACTCATAATAAGTCTTAATAATTTTTGTAATAATGTTTCTTTATAAGTACCAATAGTATATTTTCCATTATAATCAATATTATTAAGTCTATCCATTAAACCTGGTTGACTCATAACTTCAGCAATAAATTCATTAGCGATTGTTTCTTCAGAATATTTACTCCAAGCATTATAAAATTTATCAGCAAAAATTCTAAGAGTATCAGTTTTATCAAAATCTCTAGTATGTTTATATAATTGATTCCAAATATCAGTAATTACAGAAGCTCTTTCTTTACCAATCTCTCCATTAAAAAAGTCATTTACATCAATAACTTTATGGATTTGTTCATGTACAAGAAGTCTTACCGCATCCTTATCACCATATCTGGTAATCATATTTATACCATTTTTAAATAAAACTATTTTTCCTTTATATTCATTATTAGAATTTTTATGATAATAAGCACCATCATCAGAAGTTTTTATTATTGTATCTATTTCAACTTCATCAGGAAGGAAATGATATTTTTTACCAATAGAATCACTTAATCTTTTATATTCTTCTATTTGAACTTGAGTTAAACCAGTACTTCTAAGAATATCATAAACCTTCATTGTACCAGTTCCTTTAGGAAATTTTTCTTTAATATAAGTATTCAAACCTTTCTTAATAAGTTCATTTTCTTCTTCATCTACGGGGGTGTGAACGGAATCAATATCAACATACACAGATGAAGGTGCAGTACTATAATCATTAATAGTTCTATTAGTCCTACCTTTATGAGTAGTCATCATAGCATTATTTGATACAAGAAAATGAGCATAATTATCATAGGTATGTTCAAAATCACCAATTTTTATAACAAGTTTACCATCTTTTTTAGAAATGTATTCGTTTATTTTACCATTTCGTTTAAGAATAGTAGGATTAATACCAGCCTCTGAAGTACCTTTATAATATTTAGCAACAGAAGCATCTGAATTATATTTTAAACCTTCAAATACTTGTTGATTGCCATTTGTTTTATGACCATTTAATATAACATTTATAAATTTAGTTATTTCTTTTTTAGCATTATCTTCAACATTATTATAAATGTTACGCTTTTTACCATTAAGTATAACACTTATTGCAGGCTTTGCATAAAGATGTTTATCTTTATTTGCTACTCGTTTGCCATCTGTAGTTTCATAATGGTCTTTTTCCCAATGAATATCACTACTATATTTAAAAAATGTTACATAAGTATGTTTAGTACCATTATCGTCTACATATTTTAAAGCAAAAGCATCAGATGAAGGAAGTTTTTCTACTTCAAAACCTTTAAATAATCGTTGTCTACCAATAAGACTTTCAAATGTATTATAAAGATTTTCATATTCTGTTTCAGCATCTTTACCTATTGCACTTAAATATTTATTAACAGCTGTATTAAAATATTTATTGATAGCATTAGCTAAATCTTTGTTCGTTTCTGAAACAATATTTGCTCCAGTGAACATAGCAATAAAAGGATTACCGTTATCATACATTAATAATCCAGAAGTACCATTACGCATCCAACCAGGAGTATTATATGATTTACCATATTCATCATATAATGTATTACCATAAACAAATACATAAGGATGTTGTTTAATATCAGTTAATGGAACTATAGTACTAATGCCACCAATTCCTCTTTCTTTACCATTTTCAGAATAATTTATTTTTGCTGCATTATCTTTTTTATAATTGATAGCAAGATTAGTCATACCATTTGTTCTTGCTTCATCAAGTTTTGCTTGTAAAACATTTGTTGCTTTATAATTATCAAAAGTTTTTTTAACAAAATTATTATAACTATCAAGCATTGCTTGTTTATTAAGATTTACAGCAGAATCCTTTTTAGAAGCATAAGATTTTAATTCATAGAATAATATATTAGCAACATCATTAAAGAATTTTCCAGCTTTATCTAATTTTTCAGAATCATCTAATTTTTTAAATTCATCTTTGCTAAGTACATGAGTCAAAATAGGTATTTCTTTTTCAAGGGCTTTAACATATTTCGTTTCATATACTCCAATACCATATAAAACTTCACTATTTTCAGTAGCATCTAATAAATCTAAAAATAAGTTACTATTAAGAAATTTCAATTTTTCATCTTCATCTATTTTATATTCTTCACTATTTTTTACTAAATTAAATTCATTACTTTTAGTAGAATCATTTGTAATAAATATATTTCTAAATAATGTATAAAGAGCTTTTTGCTCTTTAGTAGCATTTTTTGTAGAACCTTTAATAATCTCTTTAAATAGTTTATCAATAGGTTCAACCATTTTATAGTCATCCCCCTGTAAAGAAACTGCATATCTAAAACCTGTGCCTTTAGTTCTTGCAAAGGCAGTATTTTTATTTCCTTTAGAAATATCATTAACAAGGTCTAAGTATCCAATTTCTTGTTTATCACCAGTATCATCTTTATAATATAAACTTATTGAAATAGGTTCTCCTGTAGTAATATTATTTCTATATTCTATTTTAAGTTCTTTATTCTTACTTCTAAATTCTTTAAATTTTGCTATTAAAGATTTTTGTTTATTTTTAGAATAATCTTTTGTATTATGAACATCAAAATGTAAATCTTCGCTAATATTTTCGTAAGTAGTAAGTTTTTGATAAACATCTTCAATAATAGATTCTGCATTTTTTTCAATAAAACTTACTCCTTCAAGAACAAATTCTGAACCTTTATAATTCTTTGCAAATATTCTAAGATTAGTTATTGCTTGAACTAAAGTATCATAATTTATAGCTTGTTCATCGGCAAGTTCTAATAAATATTGAGCAACATCATAAAGATTTATATAAGATTTACCATTTTTACTATAAATATTTTCTTGTAATTCACTATATGTATTAAGAAATTCAATAAATTTATCATAAAGTTCTTCTTGACTTAATAGTCTTATTTTAGAAGCATCATAAGCATCATCAATATCTTCAAAACCTTTTGTCCAATCAACAGAAGTAGAAATAGTTTTTACTAATTTAGTAAAAGCAACCAATTTATTAATAAGATCAGGTCTTTTAGCAAAAGCTCGTTTTGAATAAGGAGTTTCAAGATATGTTAACAATCCATGTTCAGCAACAGAATTTGCAAGAGATTGATCAATATTAAAATTATTTACTAGTTCTGCAGCAATCCAATTTAAAAAATTAGTATAATCAAGAGTTACATCAACAGATTTACCATTAAGTAAATTATAAAACTCTTTACTTTTTTTACTAATAACAGCATTAGCAGCCTCTACAGCAGCAGATCTTGCTGCTTCCCAATCAGAAGTATTTATAGTTGTAAGTCTTTGTAATGCGGCAGCAGCTTCAGCAGCTGCAGCTTTTGTTAGTGTAGGATCTTCTTTATCATTTATTTCTTCTATAACAACACCGCCTTTATCTGCAGCAGCTTCATCAGGATTAACAACAGGTTTTGGAGTTTCAACTGGTTCAGATTTTTCAACTCCAGGCATTAATTCTTCTCCACCTCTTTCTTCAGTATTTGTTTTTTCTGCTTCTTCGGCATCTTTTTCTTTTAATTTATTAATATCTTTTAAAAAATCTTTTGTAAGATCTTCTCTATTATCATAACCTAATTTAAGTATTTTAACAGCTTCTTTAAGATCAGGATCTTCAAAATCTTCACTTAAAAGTTGAGATAATGCAGCATCATAATCTTTAGAATTTTCAATAAAAGATTTTAATTTATTATAAGCATCATTAAATCTTGAATTTTCAGTATTATAAAGAACATATTCAAAATCTTCATATATTCGTGCAAGTTCATCTTTTGACTTAGGAATTGTTTGTTCTGCTACAGATTTATAAACTTCAGTTGCAGCAATTTCCTTTATTAAATTTTGAGTACTTGGAGTATATTTTTCTAATACTGAAGAATCTAATTCTTCATTATCAGTAAATGCTTTAAGAACATCAGAATAGTTATGTGCCGCATAATTTTCTAATGCTCTTTCATTAGAACCAAAAGGAGTATATTTTATTAAATATGTAGCTAATGCTTTTTTAATATCATTTATATCCTGTAAATTAGCATCTAATCCACTCTTTGTAAGAATTGTTCCATCAGCACTAGGTTTTTTAGAATTATATAAAATTTGTAAACCCTCTTCTTTAGTATTTAATTGGTCAATTTCTGTAAGAATTTGATTATATATTTGTCCACCAATATCCTCTTCAACATTAACACCTTCTACTTTGGTTTCAGAAAGATTATTTAGTTTGTTTCTTAAATTATTAAGACTTAATTCCATATCATGGACTTGTCTTTCTTTACGAATAATACTTCGTGTAGCAAGTTGTGCAGCAAAAGGATTGGCTACATCTGCGGATTCTATAATTTTACCATAAGTTTCAGAATATTGTTCTGCAATAGAATCCATATCTTGTTTTAATCTATTTTCTAAATCAATATCAATATCACCACCTTCTTGTTTTATATAATCATTTATAGTAGATTGATCAACCCATGTTTTAAACAAATCATAGTTGCCTGCTTCAACAGCACCAAAAGTTAATTCTTCAGCAATACCCCCATATAATAATTCAATAAGTCTTTCTTTTTCTTCAGGGTTTTCAATATCAGCATAATCTATTTCACCATCTTTTTCAATCTTTCTAAAGGGGTTTTTACCATCTTGTAAAACAAGTTTAAGATCAGAAGTAAATTTATTTAATTTAGCTTCTCTACCTTCTATTTCAGCAATTCTTCTAGCATTTTCACCTCTAAGAAGAATTTTTACATCTTTTTCAGATAAATCCTTATTAATTTTAGTGTAAGCCCAATTACTTATTTTATTTAATCCTCTACCAGCTCCTTGAAAAGCTATACCACCAAGCATTCCCCAAAAAGCTTGTTCCCAAACTTCTCTATCTTGTAAATAAGATAATAAAGATTTATCGGTATAATTAGGATCAAGATATTTTTTAGCAAGGTCTTCACTTGTTTTAGAAATAATTGATTGATATCCTTCTTCAAAACCTTCACCAATTTCTAATGCTTCAACAATATTCCAAGGTTTTATACCTTTGAAACTATTTTTTAGCATAGCTCGTCTTTCAGCACTAAAAATTCCTTTGGTTGCAGATTTAGCAACTTTTTCTTCAACTTCAGTAACGGCTTTATCGGTAGCTACAGATAAAATAGATTTTGCATTTGCTTTTCTAATAGCAACACCAGCAGCTCTATTAGGCATAACTTTAAACATACCTGAAACAGCTTTAAACTGAGCTATATCCATAAGTAACATAGCAAAATCATCACGATATGTTCTGCTTGCACTTTCTCCTGCAATATAGTTTGCTATTTCTTCATCAGATTTACCAATAAATTCTGGATTATTTTTAAAGAATTCTTGTCTTTCAGATTCATTAAAAGTATTAAGACTATCTAAAGTTTCTTTATGAACAGTATTATAAATATCTCGTGCTTCAATATAATTTTCACCAATTCTTGAAACCAATGCAGTAGCACCAATATCTGCTGCATTAGAAAGTTTTGCATATTTTGAATATTTGTTTGCACCAAGAGTACCACGAATAGCAGAATCCCAAATATGTTCAGATTTACTAATACCTCTTAATACATCACCAATTTTATCTGCCTTAGCAAGTTTACCAGCAGTTTTTGCATATTTTAATCCTTTACCTATAAAACTTACACCTCCTACAATTCCTTTAGCTGGAATTAATAAGGATAATGTAGAAGCAACACTAACAGCATTATCAGCCCACCAACCAAAATCATTAAAAGCCCAAGTAGCATTTGGATCTTTTCTATAAATTTCCATTCGTTTATTAGCTCTATCTTGGGCATCTTCAAAAAATTTACTATAAGCATTAGTATAATCTTGTTTTTCATAATTAGCCATATTAATAGTAGTAACAGCATCCCAAATATCACCAAAACCTCTTAAAGTCCCTAAAATAGCTTCACTCCAAACCATTCTACCAACAGAGCGTCCAATTTGTTCTAAAACAGATTGATTTTCTGCTCGCTCTCTATTTAATTCTTCTTCAGTATTTCCAGGATTTAAAATAACACCATATTTTAAGTAATCATTAAAATCTTTTTCAGTAAAAGAAAAAGCATTATTACTTGCTTCAATACCTATTTTACTTAAAGAAGAAGGTTTTGTTTTTCCTGTTAACTCAATACCATTAATGGTATCAGGAAGTGATGATTTCTCATCACTTCCTTTAGTACCATTAATAATGTTTAACATTTTATTTTTTTCTTCAGGTGACATATTATCTTATATAAGAGCTAAGCATACCTCTTGCAATATCTTTTCCAAAATATTTATTAACTAATGGATCATTTATAAAACTACTTGTAAAATCAGCAATAATTTTAGCATATTCTTCATTAATTGGAGGAATTTGCATAACTTCTCTTGCTTGATTAAACAATGTTAATAAATGAGTAGCTTGTTCTGGAGGTATATAAGATGAAACAATATTTCCATTATCTAAAGTAAGTTCTCTATAATTTATACCATCTGAATTATATTTAACAGGACTTAATTGATAATGAATATATCTTCCAGTAGAATTATCTTTATAATAACCAATATCAGTATTCATACCATTAACATCATTTTTAAATAAAGTAGAGTTTGATTTAAAATCATCAGAACCATTTATTTCTCTAATTTTAGGATCATTAATTAATTTTTCAGTAGTAAAAGTTATAGCTTTTGCATCATTAAAAGGATTCTTTTCACCTTTAGGTATTCTATATGTTAATTCTGGAGTAACCATTCCTTCGGCAATATTATAATTCATATTTTTTTCAAGAATCTTTGCATTACCATTAATAAGTTCTCCAAGTATTCTTTTTTGAGAAGAATCCATTTCAACAAGACTATTTGTTTTAGGATCTACCATATAAATTCGAGAATTAACAAAACTAGCAGGATTTAATATAGTTTCAAGATAACTATCTATCGCTTCAAGTTCTCCTTTGGCATTATTTCTATCAGTAGAATTTGAAGCAGAAAGATATCTTTCCCAAGCATCATATTGATCTGGCGTTAAACCACCAACATTAGTAGTAGAAACAATTCTATTTTCAGGAACATTTGCTTCTTGTTCTTGTAATTTAACCATTTTATTTTTAAAACTATTATATTGATGAACCAAGCCATAATGACTAGATCCATAAGTATCACTACCTGTTGTTACAGCTGTTTGTGCATCATTTAAGTTATCATTAAATCTAATAAGTCTATCTCTATGACTTACATTTTTACTCCAAGTACTTGTTTCATCATGAGTAGCATTAACAGCATCCATAAATTGAGAAAATAGATTAATGTGATTTTTATCTATAGATATAACATATCTATCTCCTTGTTGTTGAATATTATATCCAAGAGCCTTTACAGATGCTTCATTAATGCCAAGACGACTAATTAATCTATCATATTCTTTTTTAGTTACACTATAACCAAAATTATTAGCTCCACCAAAACAATTACTTATTATATTTTTATATTCATCATTAAATTTTTGTAAATATGGATTATCTTTAAGTTCACTTTCTTCTACATCAGAACCTGAAGATATTTTACTATTCATAAGCATAGCTGCACCACCTTTTGTTTTTTGAGAAACCATTTGATTATAATAATTAAAATAATCTTGATTATCTGCAATAAGGTGTTGTGATTCTTCAATTACTGTATTAATTTTATCATCAGAAATACCAGCTTTTTTAAGAGCATTTGTTATGGATTCTGGATTAGTAATATCTATAGCATTAATATTTATTTTACCATCAGGATCTAATTTACTTATATTATCTCTAATAAGATTTGTTACAGAATCTACTCTAAACACAGCATCTTGTCTAGTAGTATCTTTCCATTTAGCATCATAACCTTGAGTACTTGATAAACTATCACCATTAGAATCAAACATTCTATTGTAGTTATTTTGTCTTGTTTTATTTAAAGCAGTAAATGCTGCATCATGATATTGAGTACTACTTTTATAATGAGTATAAGATCTTGCCCTTAAGAAAGGATTAATCATATCATCAATATAATCTTCAAAACTTTTTTTATCACCAGTTTTAGGATCAAATAAAGGAGTATTTTTATTACCTTTTTCCCACTTCCATTCAAGAACTTTATAACCTTGTCTAAGACTGGCTTCATATTGAGGATTAGCAGCCATAGCAGCTTGAATACCAGCTTTAAGTTTTTCAGGACTTAATTTTTCCCAAACTCCTGTAGTTTCATTAAGTATTCCAACAGCATTTGTAGGATCAGAAGTAGGTTTTCCATCTGCACCAAGAAAAGAAACAGCAGTTCCTCCACCAGCATCAGGTGTTGCATATTGAGCAGCAAGTTTGAGAACTTCATTAAAATCTATATCTTTTACAGGTTGAAAATCAGGAGTCCATCGGGTTCCGCCAATTACAATAGGAGAACCGTTTTCACCAACAACAGGATTACCATTTTCATCAAGTTTATAAGTATCTTTATAATGATATGGATTCATTTCTTTTGCCCAAGCAGCAGTATCAAAACTTATATCACCTCTTAAAGCTCTTTCATCAAGTTCTGCTTGATATTTTTTATAAGCTTCTTGAGCCTTAAGTCTTCCAATAAGACTTTGATTCTTACCAATATTTCCTTGTGTTTCAATAAGTTTATTTAATGCATAATAAGCATTACCCTCAACAGAATTATCATCAATAGTTTTTGAAATATCATCATATAACTGCTGTTTATAACCATCTTCAGCTTCATTTAAATCTAAATTGGCAATTGCAGTTTGAAGTTCAGATTGTCTTTGAAGAGCTTCTTTATTACCAGCAGTTATAGTTGCAAGAGTATTTTGCATTATACCTAAATCAATCATAGGTTGAATAGGACGCTCTTGCAGAACATAGTTTGTTAATTCAGCAGCCATATTATCCCCAATAATTATGTTCTAACATTTCACCCATACCAGAAAGTCGTTTAGTCCATTGTTCACCTTGCATTAATTTAATTGCATCAGGATGTGCAGCAGCCATAACAGCGAGATTAGCAGCAAGACTTTTACGAGCTTCTTTACGAGCTAATAAACCATTAGGACCGTTAATAATTCCAGCAAGATTATTAATTGTACTTACTGCATTAGAGGCCCTTAATTGAGATTTAGTATTATCACGATTTTCTATACCAGCAATATTATAATTAATAGTATCAATAAACTCTTTAGCATTTTTATGAGCAACATTTTGTTGATTAAGTCTATCTTGATTAATTAATTGAGTTTCTTGATTTTCTTTTTGACCATACAAACTCATAGCAGACTCAAGTAAACTATTATGACCTGCAAGAATTTTTTGATAAGCATTACGAGAAGAAGCAGAAGTTTTAACAGCAGCATCTTGAAGTTTTGCTCTCATTTCTTTCATTTGAGCAATTTGAGGAGCAATATTTATTTTAGTTTTTAACTTAACAGGATTATAATGAACTGCTTCTCTAGGAGTAAATTTAATATTATCAATATATTTATTATTTATTATATTAGCTGCAATAGCACCACCAGCATTTATAAGTCCACCAACAATATCAGCACCTGTTGCAGAATTCATAAATTGACCAAATTTACTTGGATTCTTAACAGTAGTATCAACAACAGGTTTTCTAGAAGTAAGATCTACACCAAAACCTTTAAAATCTTCAGGTTTAGGTAACTTAAATAAAGAAGAATCAAGTTGAGCTTTAGGAGATTTTAATGGAACATATGCTCTTTTAATTACTGGTTCTATATCAGTATCAAATAAAGGATTACCATCTTTATCATAATAACTACCTTCAGCTCCAGGAGGAATACCATATAAACCTTTCTTTCTATTATTAGTGTTTGTAATATCTTCTTTTGGATATTTTAATATTTTCTTTTTATTTTTCATTTCTTTTCCATATTTAGCATTAGGTCTTTCTCCTAATGATTGTTTTGTTATCTGACCACCAAAGTCAAAACCTTTAAGAGCACTTAATTGTTGTGCAACTTTAAGTCTGTTATTATAACTATTAATACCACCTACAGGTCTAACATATCCTAAAGTATAACCTTTCATAGCAGCTTCTAAATCATCTTCACTATTATATGCTGACATAGCATCTGTTAAAGAATTATATCCACTGCCTTTACCACCATGAGTCCAAGATTTTCTATCAGTAGCATTTCCAGCAGTATTTACAATATAATCTAATTGATTATCTATTTCTTTATAAACATCTTTTTCATCACCAGGCCAATATCTTGATTCTTCCCATTGAAGAAGTCCTTTAAATTTTTTAGTAGAATCAACAGCAAAAGGATTACCACCAGATTCTTCAATTATATTAGCAATAATAGCTGCTCGTTGATTCTTACCAACTCCACGAGAAACAAGACCTTTATTAATATAATCTATATAATTAGAATCATAACTTCTATTATTAGTTGTTTTAATACCAGACCAATCAATACCTTGATTTTTTTCTTCTTCACCTTCTTTTACAGGGGACAAAGTATTTGATTTATTAAGTAAACTATTCGAACTATTAATTAAATTATTTAATTTATTTTTAATCTTTCTTAAAATATTTTTACCATATTTAGCTTGTCTTGTACCATCATCATTCATTTTATGAACATCTTTCCAATGTTCTTGAGCAGCAAAAACTGCATTTGGATTAGCTCCCCCGTAAAGAAGTTGTGCTGGTGATTGACCACCAAGTATTGGTTCAGCACTAAAAACACGAACACTATCTCCAGTATTTTGAAGAATTTCTCCGTGATTTACACTAAGACCATTCTTATTATTAGGACCTATATCAATATCATCCGTTTTTTCAGGATGTTTACCTATTGCAAGGCTAAATCCGTTTCCTAATGGGACTAAAACTCCTTTAGCAACATTAGGTCTACGAACTTGTTTTGTCATAAATTAAATATATAAACCAAGTTTACTAATATTAGAAGTAACATTACCTCCAGCAACTTTTCTTATGCGTTTTTTACCACCACATTTAAAGTTGGATTGTTCACCATTTAAAGTAGAAAGCGTACCAGTACGAGCAGTAGCAATTTCTTCATTTTGATTATAATTCATTGCTTCAGATTGATTAGCAGCAAACTCTTGTGCATTAGCTTCATTGTTTGCAATAGTTTGTTTTCTATTTTGTTCAGCTAATCGTTTCTTTTGCTCTTCATTATTATAAACAGCAGTACCAACTCCGGTAACTGCACCAATTATAGAAGCAATAATCGCAGCTGCAGCAAGACCAAGCTCACCTTTCTGACGATTGTTACGATTATGTTTAACTCTTTGTTTCATAACTTATATTGTTATATTGTTAATTAATTTACAATTTAAGGTTTCAAATTCTACTAATTCATTTGTATTATTATCATCAAGAACAAGTTCTATAATAAAATAATTACCATATATTCTTGACATATTATTAGCATTTAATTTTTTAGCATTTCTTTTATCTCTAAGATAATTAAAATTCCAATTACCTTCTTCAAACCAAGGCTTTTTATAATTCATAACAGATAGATTTCGTTTATCAACAATTTGTTGTGTATCACTATCTATATATGTTTTTATATCAATATAACCTGTATCAATAACATCATTATAAACTCTTATTTTAGCACCAGAATAAGGAACTTTAATTATTTCTCTAGAAGTATCTTCAAATCCTGTATTATCATTTTCAGAAACTTTTCTTATTTTATATAGTTTCCAAGTTAAATATTCAACAGCTTTTATAAATTCATAACCATCATTTACCATAATAGATATAGAAGGAGCTTTATAATTATCTTCATTCATATATCTATTATAAGATATTTTACGAATTGTATTAGAATTATTATGTTTTATATTATTAGAATTTATTACAAATATATTTGTTTCATTATTATTATAATTATTTAAACAATAATAAAGTTTTTGTTTTGTATTAAAAGCATAATCAAACTCATAATCATGAATACTAATCCATTTGTGTATTTTGTAATTATAACTTAATACTATATTTGTATAATCATTGTCAGGTTCATTTAAAACATCATAAGATTTAATATGACTATACCATATAGAAAGTAATAACCTATTATGTTCAGAATCATTAGCAAACCTAATTCTAAACGGTTTATATTTATTAATAAAGTTTGTAATTGTACCATCAATAATTTCTATCTTTTTACTCGCAAATTTATAAATTTTATGAGAATCATTATCATAGAAAATATATCCAAATTCATCAAGAATCCAAGCATCAGGATCTTGCAATCCACAAGCACCAAGTTGTGAAGCAACAACTTCTTTATAGTCTACATCAAATATATCAGGCATTGCAAGTTGCATAGCTTTACCGTCACCATTTTGAAGAGTGTTATCTCTATCAAACATAAATATACTATGCTCTGTATGAACTAATAATGTAGTACCTAAAGCAATTAAATTTGTAATATTACCTTTGTTTTCAGTAATATCTTTATATGCTTCAGGAGACACAGTTCTCCAAGAATTTTCAAAACTTTCATCAGCAATAGGATTGCTACGAATTATTCGTTTATTAAATTCATTAACAAATCCTTCTTTATAATGAATATATGTTTTAGGGCAATTATTATCTTGAGAATAAATATTAAACTCATATAAGTCAATACTATTCAAAGGTTGTACAATAGTACAAACAGCACTATCAAAAACTGCTTGAGATTTTTCTTCACTTAAAGCTTCTGTTCTAACAATAACTATTTCTGGAAGTGTTTTAAATCTTTTTAGTTCATAAGGAAATGTTTTTGTACAAGGAAAATTATATTGTACAACAACAGGAACACCATTATTGTTTGCTATTTTCTCATCAGGATTTTCTCCACCAATAGTTTCATTTCCTATATAAGCATTATATTCTCTATTAACAAGTATATTATATCCTGTATTTAATATAACTTTATCAGTATTATAAATAAGAGCTTGATTAAAAGTAACAAAGCCATTTAACCCCCAGCTTATATTTATAATTCTATCATAAGGTAAATCACCTTCGTCAAAATAAAATATATTAGTAAATTTAATTAATTGTTTATTTTCAGATTTATACAAAAAAGTATCATTAGATAAAAGTCTACATAAATAACCATTTTCAGCATTTTCTAATTTTTCATTAAGAGTTATTTCTAAATAACTACCTCTATAATCATTATCCTTTATAAAAGAATGTGCAGGAACATAAACTATATTAGATATATCATAATATTTTTGTCCAGCATATGCATCTACATTATCATTAAAATCTAATGTATTTTTATCAACTGTAAACCCATCAACATCCATATATTTTCTTTCACCAGAATCATTGATTGCTGGTTTATATGGATTATATGAATTATGTGTAATTATTTCTAATTTAGCGGATTTTAATTCTAAAGTATCAAAAGCATCTATTTCATTAGAATAAAATTTATATTTTGAAATACCATTAGGTTCATTTGTATAATTTTTAAAATGTTCAACATCTGTATATTCTTTATTAAAATCATAATTAAATAACATTCCATGAAAATCTATAATATTTTCATATTTTTCATAAGATAAAAAGAAACCTTTACATTCTTTAGTAACAAAATCATAAAGTTGTGCGCCACCATTATCATATAGAGAATCTATATTTATACCAAGAGTATAATAATTAAACATTACCATACTATCATTTATTCTATTAATTTCTTCATTTCCAGGAACACAAAAAAGATATTCATCATTTAATTCAATTCCAGGATTTACAGAAGAATAATCATTAAAATGATCATATTCATGTCGTTTCAAAGGAATACCATCAGATATTTCTCCATATTTATTTATAAAATGAACATAAAATTTATAATATCCTTTATTTATTAAACATCTATTTTTTAATCTTTGATTATAAGTAGGTTTTATATTATAAGAATCACCCCAATACATAAATCCTGTTTGTGTACCAGAATCTTGAACTACATCAAATCTATAATAACCAGAAGAATATTTATTACCACCACTAATACTTTGTGTTATCCTACACCAACCACCTACTTCAGTTTCAGAATCAGAAACATCAGCAATTAATGTAGTATATCCTCCACCTTGATGTCCACCAGACTCATAATGAGTATTTATTTGAAGTGTTTGACTACCAGAATTTTTATATGCAATAAGTTCAAGTGTACAATCAGAAGGATTAATATTAGCAGGTAAATCAAAATAAATATTATTTTCTGTATTAAATTGTGTAGCAGAAATAGTATATATTACTATACCATTTTGTATAATTTTTATAAGTATTCTAATAATTCCTGTTACAGAATATTCACTAGCTATTTTTTCATTTAATTGTATAGTATTTGATTCTGCATATAAGTGAATTCCATCGGCAATTTGTTGTAATATATTATAATTAAAAAGACTTTCTTTATAATTAGAAATATATAATCTATTTTTATAATTAATAATATTTTTAACATTATAATAATTATATTTATCAAATGTTAAATTTGTTAAATCATATTCTTCAAAATTAGTAAAAATTAAAGGTATTTTAACATCAGTTATAGATAAATCAAGACTCTTAAAAGATCTTTGAGAATCTTTAGTAGTACAAACAAAACCAATTTGATAACTTGTAAAATTATTTGATTTATGCTTTACTTCTAATTCTATGGTTGTATTACAAGTATTAGAACCAGAAGACATTGTATTTCGCATATTAATGTATTCATTACCATTTACTTTAGTATAACCATAATTAAATAAATAATTTTCTTCACAATCAGAAATTAAAATAGGATATCCAAATGAATACCAACGAGTATAATCTATAGAATTTATTTTATATCTAATAAAAAAGTAATACCAACCTCTATAAGCAAGGCCATTAATATAATTATAATCTTTAAGTTCAGATATTTTTATTTCAGGGTTTAATGCAAGTTGTCCGTCTTTTAACATTAAATCAGTATTGACAGAAGTTGCATCATCATTCCATGTACCAAAATTAATAGTCTTTAAAGGTATTTGTTCTCCAGTTAATGTATCACTTTCTGCAATAGCTAATATTAACTGAGTTTTAATATTATATGTAAAAGTTCCTTTAAGTTTACCACCATGCCAAACAAATTCATGAAAAGGAACTTGTTTTATTGTAAAATTATCATAAGATTCAATAATATCATTTTCTACAAATTTTGTTCCACCAGGTTGATAATCTTTAGGGTTCTCAGTAGTAAAATTATTATCTAAAGATTCAGTACATCTATATAAATCAATATAAATACCACCTTGATTTATTTGTAATTGTTCTTTATAATCAGCCGGTGCAACAAATAAAATAAATTCTTTATTACAGGGGATTACCCCAGCAACATGTCTACCACTTAATAATTCATTTAATTTAGTATGAGCTACAATAGAAAGTTCACTTTGTAAACAACTTAAATCATCACTAAGTTGAACATTATGTGCAGAAACTAAAGCTCTATTAGGAACATCTTTTGGATGTTTATTAAGATTAAGTTCAAAATTAATATTTGGCATTTCTGAAAAATATTATCAGTTTTGAAGCAAAAAGAAGCCCTACAATCGACTTATAATACATAAATGAATAATCTATCATATTACATATTAAAATCATTTGTAGGGCAACTCAGCTACCAAAGCGGGTATTTATACTTAACTTTTTCCCCTCGGATTAAAAGTACCGATATAAAACGCAGACCGCCAAAGGTCATCAAGAATTTGGTCAGTACCATCATTAATAACACTTCTCTTTGCTTCTTCTTTAGTTTGCATCCAAATATAATAAGGATTAGTACCATACTGACTTGCAGCAAGATTCATAACAGGATGAACATAACCACGAGTTAGCATTTTGTACATACAGTAGTAAGTGATTGCTTCAATCAATTTTCCATTATTAGGAATGACTGGAGAAACACAATTATAAAATTGACATTTAACTTGTTTAGGAGCAGAATATTCTACTATAACAAATTCATCATCAAAATTAAGTTCAAGAGTTTTCGCATCAATACGAACAAATCCTCGTTTACAAGGATTTTGCCTTTTGAAATCTACAACATTATATCTTGGAGGATAAGGAATAGGAACATTTTCAGTAAAAGCAACTGATTCAACAGTTTCTTTAACATCAAATCCTTCTCTTGTTATTGTTTCAGGAGTAATAGGAATTTCCCCTTTAGATGAATGAGTAGATTCACAACTACAATCTTGTTCATTATCAAGTTCTTTAACAGGACAACCATTAGAGTCATAAACTTTAATAGCATTTGGTAATAAACAATCAGTACGGGCAATTTTATCCTTTACAGTAAGTTTCTTTTTTACTTTTTCTGTTGGAACACAATCAAGTTGCATTAAAGCATCATGAATCCAAGCCCCAACACGAGGAATCCAATCACTATTGTTGGGATTGAAATCGTTGTCAATCTTAGCAATAATTCTATCAACAGTTGTGTATTCAGTAGTCATTATACAACTTCAGTATGATATTTAAATACCACAACAACAGTACCTGCAACTGCTTCTACATCATGATATTCAACAATATTAGGATCAGTAAGCTGAGCAAAATCGTCGAAAGGAAGTTTATACCAACCATCAGCATGTTCCGCAGCAGTAGTATCAAATGTATTTACAGTTGATAAATCATCAACATCACCATTGGTAAGTTTATAAAGATAAACATTTGCAACATCGCTTAAACCAAGAGTCTTTGCATATGCAATCTTTTCATCAGTAGTAGGTTCAGTTGGAGTAGGATCTTCAACTTCAATACTTATATTTGCTGGAGCAGCAATACGAGATAAAGGAAGTAAATCTACAATACCACCTTGAAGAACTTTGACTTTTCCAAGAGAAGCAAGTATTTCTTTTTTAGTTTTAGTTACTGTACTCATTTTATGTTAATTTTAAGCGTTAATATAAGACATGGTTTCATCAAAACCTATATTTGGATCTACATAAACATAGCAACCAGCAGTTGCGTCATATTTATAAGATACATTACCATTCCAAGGTCCAGAAACTTTAATATTAGCCTCTTCAATATATTGAGTATAATTTGGTAATGCTGCATCATAAGCAGCTTTTGCTCCAATAGGAACATAAATTTTACCAAAAGTTATATCAGATAAAGCTAAAGAAGCAAATGTAGGAGGAGTAGAACCTAAGAAATAAATATCAAGTGTAGTATATACATGATATTCAATTTCATAACTTCCACAATATCTAAATGCATTATCACCAATATAAGTACAAGTTTCAGGAATTAATACTTTATGAAGTTTACCACAACCACTAAATGCACCACCAGGAATATTTGTAATAGGCATATAACCTAATAAAGAAGCATCTTGGATATTTGCATTATCCTTAAATTGAGTTGTATGAAGAGTAAAAATATCATATCCCTTCATACATTTAGGATCAAGAACTTGAGTAGGATTTGCTCCAGCACTAATTGCTTTCTTTTCTGCATTAGGTGCATTATTAAATATATAATCAAGAATTATATTATCACCATTTCCAAACTGCATTATATTTGGATTAGAAATAAAGTCAAAAACAACAGGTTCAGCAGCCTCTTGATTTATAGCAAGTTCAAAACTCTTTTGTTCTCCTAAAAGTTCTTGTTGAGTAACAACAATAGCACAACTTCTAACTTCCTCAACAAGATTTTTAGTTACAGTGATTTGTAAAACATTATTAACAATATTTAAAGTACACCAATCATTTTCAGTTTTTAATGCAGCAGTAAAAGGAACATTAATTCCTTCTATTGTAGAATCTACAGTACAATTTGTAGTTCCTGCAGCAGCAGCTACATCAAATCCTGTTTCATCATTATGAGGTTTAAAAACAATCGTTACAGTAGGAGTAGGACCTGGAGGTTCAGGACCTGGACCAGGAGTATCTCCGCCTTTAATTAGAGTACTGACAAGTTTTTTATTTGCTCTAATCCACTCATCACTCAAATTAAAAAGTTTTTGTAAAGCTCTTACTTTTTCATTCATTATTGAATTTTCTATCAAAATCAATATACCTTTCAGGATTGCGTTTAAGATATATTGCAATCTTTGTACGCAAATCTATTTGAAGGTCAAAAATATCTTCATTAGATTGACAAAGATTAAATGCAAGTTGGTCTTGACTATAATCTCTATACTTTTGATGAATATAACTTATTGGATAAAAATCATATTCTCTTGCAAAATATTTAGAGTGTATAAATCTAAGACTATAATAAGCTGGGGCTCTTAACCAAACTCTATAATCAACACCATCATATGGTAAATCAAGAGCTTTACATTGGTCAGCTTCATACTTATTATAAAGTTTAACTCCTTTAGCTTGCAATTCTTCTTTACGAAGTTTTGTTTTGTGAAAATCTATTTTTCGACCTTCTCCTTCAATTTGAACTCTATGAATATAAAGAGTTCCAATACCATTCATATAGCGATAGGCTTTCCCCTGTAAAAGAACTTTATGAACTTTTGTGTAATATCTAAATACAAATTCACGATATTCACCAAAAGTTAATTTTTGTTTTTTATCAGCAATTCTAATAGCATTAATACAATCTTGTTCATTTTTAATTATAGAACAATATTTAACTAATAATATAAGAATTACTCGTCTTTCACTATTATCATTTTTACGAAACTCTTTAGAAAGTTTTTCTCCAAGAGATATAAAATCTATATTAGGAGTAATAATAATTCTAAAGTATTTTTCAATATCTGATTTGTGAGGAATTAAGTCTTGCCAAGTTTCAGCTTTAGCATTTTTAAGTCTAACAAGTTTCTTTTCAAGAACATTCTTTTCATATATGCTTTTATGATGAAAAGCGAGATAATTATCTCTTATTGTTATATCAGCGGCTGGAGCTTTCATTATTTCACAAGATTACCAACAGGAATTTCATTAGTTTCTCTAATTACATTGGGATTCCAAGTTTCAAGAACTAATTTCTTAATATCATTAATTATATCTTCAGAAATTATAAATTCATCATCATCAGAATAATTATCAATACCTTCAACATGTTCATCAGGAATTTCAAAAGGATTTTCAAAAGCAGCTTCAACTATGATAGCACCAAGTCCCATAAGACTCGGATCTTCAGAAGTACTTATATATAAATACTGATTAACATAGTCATAAGCAACATTATGGCAAAACCCAGGTAATTCAGAATAAAATCTTTGAGATGCAGATTTAACATAAGGAATTTCTACAGTTGTACAAACACCTGATGTACGAACAGACCTAAAAGGTAAATCTTCATTTAAACGAACAGGGCGAGGAACTCGTTGAGCACTTCGTTTTACAATAGGTAAACTCAAAGAACCAGTATTAGCAAGGTCGCCTTCAGGAACATCAATTAAAGTAATCTTGTAAGCTTGTTGTGTAACCTTATCAAGAAAACGATGTTGTTCAAAACTTTGTCTAATTAGTTTATTGCGACTATGAATTACAGCTAAGCGGATAGCCCTACGAACAGGTACACTATCCGCTTGCTGTAAACTATGAGCAATTTCACTAACAAGTTGATTAATAGATGCCATATCAATAATCTTATTAATTGTTTATACAATAATAAGAAAAATTACTGACAAAAACAAATTTTTTATATCAATAATAATAGCCATTGTATAGCAACAAGTACCATACCAGAACCACCAAGTATAATATTCATCCAATCAAAAGTACCTTGTTTAAGCCATTTATCATAAATAAATTCTTTACCAAACATAACGGCTGCACAAAATATAAAAGAAATAATATACCACCAAACAGTAGCATGAGCCATATGACATATTGTAAAGAATGCTTCAACACTAGCAATACCTAAAAGAAGATAAGCTAAATAATTAGCATTGTAAATTTTATTGACTATCTGTTTTAACATAATCTGCTTTAAATTTTTGAAGAATAGGTTTTAAAATCCAATCCCAAACAAGAGGTGCTGATATACAAGAAGTAACTATAACATCAACTGGAATATTACCAGCTTTCCAATAAATTATTCCTAATATAGCAGCACTTAAAATAGTAGCTACAATCTTAATCCATTTAGGAGTATGAGATTTAGTAACATAATCAGCAAATTTTACTGAAATATAAACAAGAGCATTAATTGAGATTACTAAACCAAAATTAAAGTTGTTTAAAATCGTGTCTATAATTGATTGAAATTCCATAATTTAATAAATTAATTCTCGTAAACCATCTTGAGCATATGTTTCACAATCATATCTCATATGTTCAGTAGAAGCTTCTTGTTCAGTATAAGGAGTATACTTAATTCGTTTCACTTCCATATTTGCAACATCAAAGTTTGCGTGAATACCAGCCCAAGTACCATAATTACCAGCAAGAGGACCTGCATCATATACATTAGCAGAAGGGAACCAACAACCAACAAGCATTGTCATAGGATTAAAAGGAACAAAAGCATCACATATAGCAATCTCTTCATCATCAATTAAAAGACGAGTTCTTGTAGGCTGCCAATCAATAGACCATTTATGATATTGTTCATCATCATAATAATGTTCTATAAGACCAATAAGTTCTCTCAAACCATTATGCTGCAATTCTCCTAAAGGGGTTCTATTATTAACATCCATTTCAGTTCTTTTATAAATACCAGATTGTTGAACATTACTTGCACCACAACCATCATTCCATCTTTCATTAAGCCAATTATTAAAACGGCAAGAACGAACAGTTGCACCAGAGTTAATCTCGTCAAAACTATCTTTAACCTTAACCCAAACAAGTTGACTAGAAGGAATCCAACAATTTAAATCAGTAGGATCACAGCCATAAGTATCAATTACATTTTTAATAGTAGCTTTAGATCTTTCCCAATCAATCATCCAAAGACCATAATTTGCACCAGGAGTATCAACACCAATACATTGTCTCATACTAAGACCTGGAGCAAACCATTTAAACGTACTATCGTTATTTGGATTTGTTGCACATCTATAAGGAGTATTTTCAGAACCTAACTCCATATCAATTTCATTATTTACAACAAACCAAGTAGCACCAAATCCACTTGCTACAGATTCATCATATTTATAAATATTTCCGTCAGCATGTTGAAGTCCTTGATTAACCCAGAAATCCCAATATCTATCATAATTGTATATTTCTTGATAATGAAAATACCAAAGACATATAGCAAGACCAGTCATTCCTTTAGGAACTTTAAACCAACAATCAAACATACCATAACCATGATAATTAATTGATTGAATAAGTCCAGCTACACGAATATTTCTTTGAGCAAATCGTTTATCATCAGGCCAAGTTGCAGGATTTTCTTTTAAACTAACAGGAAAACCATAGCCAATAATACCAGCAGGGGCAATAGCAGGAACATTACCTTCATAAAAATCTCCATGTTGTTCAAGTATTAAACATTTACGACCTCTATCAAAATATACAAGTTCTGCATTAACACCACCTCCCATATCACCGCCCCAGCGTTTTTGTTTAGCATAATAATGTTGTTTAAACTGAGCAACGGCATTATCAAAATCATTTTCAAAATCAATATCATAAGAAACTCTAGAAAGTTCTTTTATATTTTTAAATAATCTTGTAAATGTAGTAAGAACTCTTTGTGTACTATAGTCAGTTGTACTTTTAGTAATAATACTTAACTGAATATTATCAGATTCTTTATTTGCAAGAAGAGTATTGTTTATACCTTCAACAAAGAATACTATTTGATCACCTTTAAGTTCTTCTATATAATTACCATTAATAGTATAAGTTTCTAAATCTTCATTAGCACATAATAATTTAGGAGTTAATTCATAACCCAATATCATTGCTTTTACAAGTTTTTCTCCAAAATAAGCAAATAAATCTGCATCAATATCTTCTATAGCAAAAGTAGGATCAACTATATTGTTTTTACAACTAAAATGAGAAATGGCAAAATCTCCACCACCTCCACCAAAATATATAGTTGTGTTAGAAGCAATTATTGCAGAACCAGCATTAAAATCTCCTGAATATCCGTTTAATACACTTGTTAAAACACTTATTTGACGAGTTTCTATTCTACTCCAATTAAATATTATATAGTTTGCTAAACGAACATCAGAATATTCTGTATCATAATCAGAATCTATTAATGTTATTGCATTATTATTTATTTTAATATCATCAATTAATATTATATTTTGTGATAAATCATCATTTACAACAACTTTAAATCCAAAACGAGCAGCATAAGCAAAATCATTTTGTATAGTTTCAGTTATCATAGACCTACCGTCTAAAGGTATTTCTATTTCATCAACACGTCCATATGTAGGACTATCACTATATTGATATAAATATACAAGAAGATATGCTTTTATACTATTTGTTGAACTTGCTGTAAAATCAACAGTAATTTCAAAATCATGTCTATCTACATTAAAATATTGAGAATTTTGTTTAGGAAGATATTGTAAGTTATCACCTTTTTTTAAACCTTCAGCAAAAGGATTTATTAAATTAGGAATTAAAACTCTACAATAATTAATTCCATTTTTATTTAAAAAACAAAGAAATAAAGTATTCCATGTATTAAGTAAATCATTATTAGTACAAGCACTCCAAAGTTTAGTATCGCCCCCTATAGAAAGATAATAGTTAGAATCTATATTACTTCTTTCTATTCCAATAAATCTATCTACATTATTAGTATCTTTATATTTTAAAAATTCACATCTATTACCAACATTTATTGAATTAATTAAAAAATTAAAAGCAATTATTCTAAAATTACCAGAAGCTGGAGTTAATATATCATTAGCAAATATATTATCAAAATCTTGATTATCAGGAAAATTATAAATTCTATTTGGATAAGATGCTATACAAGGTATTGCTCTATTCAAGCCATCAACTAAACATTTAAAATTATAATTATCAGCATCAGAACTTATAATAGAAGAACGAAGATTTAAACCTTTTGTTTGATAATCCATAGGAAAACCCCAATCAGCTAATGGAAGATCACCTTCAACTTCTTGTTTAACATAAGGACAAGAAATATAAAGTTTTCTACCTTCCCATTCAACTTTGTCCACAATAGGATTTTCTCCACAAATAGGTTTAATAGGAGCATAAAAATAAAACTCGTGTTGTTCTTCAGTTTCATAATGATATGCAACAATCTTATATTTAGTATCCTCTTCTACAGGGGATATTATTATAGGATTATTTAACATACCATCAGAAGATACTTCAAAATCTTCTTCTTCAGAAATGCAAACCCAAGAACCTTCTTCTAAATGATAAACACTTAAAGCAACATGTTGAGTTGTAGTAGGATTACCTCTCCAAGTTATTTTATTTATCTTTATTTTATTAGGTATTTTTTCAGTAGTATTCTGGTTCATTATAGAAAATAGAACTTTATGAGTAATTCCAGTAGGATTACCATTTAAATCCACTTCGTCTACTTCGATTTGAACCCCTTTACGGAAATCATATGATAAATATTCAAAATCAGATATTACATCAATAATAGCAGCAGGGACTGTAATCCTTTCATCATGCTCATCTATAACTGTTATAATATCTCTTATTATTTCTAATCTTCCTATTTGAGGAGTAACATTTAACATAGTGTCCGTAGTAATATATTCTATATTACTATTTTCAACAGGAAGTAATCGTATTCTACTTACTTCTAAATCGTTGCGTAAAATAGGACGTATGGTAAATGAATACTCCTCAAAAGGAATCATTTCAACAGCCATAATAAATTATTATTGAGTGTCAAACCATCTAAGACCAGATTCAGGATAGGATTCACCATAATAAGTAGGATCAGTATTTACAACAACAGTATCAGGAATTCTAGCACCATTTTGGTCATTGTTATAAGTTTGTATAGAATCATTACGAGAATATTTAGTATATTTAATTCGAGAAACTTCTACTTGACAAACTTCCCAATCAGCAGGAGGACCAGCCCAAGTACCAATAGGTTTTTGGTCATTAATTGGATTTATTAATGCCTTTTTAGTACCATAAATACCATTTTGATCTATAACACCTTGAGCTTGTTCATATTGTTGAGTATTACACTTTTTAACTTTATTACCTACAATCATACCAAGAGGCATAGTAGGGAACCAAGTACCTATAGTAAGTTTCATTACATTAAAAGGAACAAACCCTTTATTAACACGAATACATTCATCATCCACATAAAGCACTGTTCTGTCAGGAAGCCATTCAATAGTCCATTTATGGAACCTATTATCAGCAACACCATCAGGATCATCAGTTAAATGTTGGAATATAGCAAGATATTCTTCTTTTTCATTAACCAAAGGATTTGGACCATCATTATCAGTACCTTTATAATAGTCTTCTGCACTAACCGTTTGTTCTTGATAATATTCATCTTCATAAGTTACAGGATGTCCCCAACCATCACCACTATTATATTCTCCTTGCCAATTATTAAATTTACAATTTTGAAAACTAGGTTGATAATTAAGAGGATACCAGCCAGCATAACCAGGAACTTGTTCCCAAGAACTACGGTCATATGGATTAGAAGGAACTTTAAGTCTAAACAAACCAGTATTTATTATATCTTCATTATCACTTGGTTTACCTATACCTATCATCATTTTATCATCCATAGCTATAGGATCAAAATAACAATAAGCTAAATCATCAAAACTATCAGCACTTCCTTTTGTTAAATGAGAAGGAAGTTCAATATCAATTTCATTATTTACAACTCTATAAAAACCATCTTCTTGGCTACCTTGTTGAACTCTTTGATTATAAGGATATTGGTCATATCGAGGATCTCCTTCAGGAACTTCAATATAATGGAAGAACCATATTGCAGGACAAACACCATAAATTCCTTTAGGAAGTTTCATCCATACATCTAATTTACCAAAAGTAAAATATTTATTGGATACAAGAGTTGTACCTACACGTAAACATTGTTTATTAGTTCGAGAATCCCAACCATAATTGGTATATAAATCACCACCATATCCTGTATAATTATCTAATGTTTGTAATCCTTCTTTACCTACAGCTTTTACATCACCCTTATATTTATCTCCATGATTTTCTAATACAAGAACGCCATTATGATTAAAATAGCAATTATGACCATTTACACCGCCATTATAACCACCCCAAGTTCCATGTTTTGTAAAGAAGGTTTCTTTTAAAGCGGTGGTTTTTTCTTCCATTGTTTCTAAAGCAGCAAAATCTACATCAAAATCATCATAAATATAATTTTCTGCAAAAGTATAAGCATCAACATGAGTTCTACCAACAGTAAGTCCATTTAAAACTTCAAGGTGTTTTACATCACCTTGAGATTTAATTTTTATATTAACATAATCTACTGTTTTATTAATTAACTCCATTATTTTAGGAGCAACAAATCCAATAGATTCTTCTTTAGGACTAGGATTAGTTATTGTATAAGTATATGTTTGATCATCAGTACTATGAAATTCTAAATCAATAATTGCTTTAAATAAAGAAGGTCTTATTAATTTAAGTTCAATTTTATTATCTTTTGTAGCATTGATTATTGCAGTAAACTTTCCTATATAAAGTTTTTCTGCATTAGGCCCTCCTAAAACAAAAGGTGTAGGAATGTCGCCATTATAATCACTTCCTGTATGTGTTTGAGCATCATATGAATAAGCTATTGGAATATCAATATTTTGCCATTCACTAATATGACCACCAAGTTCTTCATTAGGATCTGCAATCCATTCTTTATATTGATGATTAAATATATCAAGAATAAAAAATCTATTTGCAGGAAGTACTGTTGTACTTGTTACAGTAACTTCTTGTTGATTTGTTGTATCATAATATTTACAAACTATATGTCTAGCTTGATCAATATAGGCATAGCAATAATGTGTATTTGCATCAAAAGGTGTACCTAAAGAACTTAATAATCGAGTATCCCAATGATATAAACATCTTAAAGATTCTTGACTGGCACTATCTATATAAACAACACATAATGGTTTACGATAAATAATATCAGCTAAAGCTATACCCCCACCACCATCTTCAGCATCATAATAAGCATGAGGTTCATAATGATCATCTACAAAATGCAAATTTGGAAATAAAAGTACAGAATTATCTTCTTTAGTATTTAATTCTGTTAACATAATAGTTTCATTAGTAACAGAATCAGTAATTTCAAGATAACCATAAGGTGCATTAGAAGGTAATTCATAATGGTCTCCACCTATTGCACTTAATATTCCTGGAATACAAGAAGAATATAATTCTTCATCATAATATCTTTTTTCATATTTATGACTATCTAAAGGATAGAACCAACTAACAGAATCTTTATTAGGTAAATCATATTGATCAGTACCAGCAATATGTAAATCATAATTTTGTTCAGGAAATAATACTCTGCCATAATAACTACTATCTTTAAGTGTCATAGCTTTACTAGTTTTAAACTTAAAGACATGGTCAAAAGCAGTATTAAACATATTTACAAATCTAATGACATATTCTTTATATTCAGATAAATTATTTATAAACAATTTGCCATCTTTAACAATATTTAATAATGATGCAGAATATACAAAAGTACCATCTGGATTAATACCAACAGACGAAGCATATAAATTCCAAGGTCGCAAATTATAAAGTTCTTCGTCTGCATCAAAAAGTTTAACATAAATATTAAAATATTGAATTGTACTTGGTTTCTTTGTAAAAGCAACTTTTGGAATACAATATTTTATATTAACTTTGTCAGATACATTACGACCTGCCATATTAAGTCATGCTAAGATAATTAACTTCACCTATACCTACCACAGTTGAAGGTGTTGTACCAAGTATACCTACAGCAAAACCAAACCATTTACCTTCACCATAACGAATATATGCTTTTTCTGTACTTGTAACAACAACCATATTATACCCACCATTAGTATAATATTCTTCAAGAACAGTAGTAGTATCCTCAGGAATAGATACTACCTCAGTAGCTTTAAAGCCATCACCTCCACCGCCACCACCAGAAGATTTAGGTATAAGATTGGCATCTCCAGTACCACCACTAAACCAATATTCTGCAGGAGTATTACCTGTTATAATAGTTACTGTCATTCCTACATATCGTAATGCAGCAGGAATAGCAGCTAAAGCTGCTGCAACAGTAGCATAAGGACCACTAAGATAATCTACAGGCTTTGCGCCATTAACACGCAAAGGTTTTCCAATAACAATAGCTTCGTTTGCCATATTAATTTAATGTTACTTTATAAGTGTTTGAACCAGGAAGTCCAATAAATTCATAACAATAAACTTTGTATTCAACATCGTCTATTATTACATTAGATAACTGAACAAGATCGTCTTGAATAAAATCACCAGAGAATTCAGTATTTTCTACAGTAGAAACATTTTTAGTAGCAGGAATAGCAAACCACATAAAGTAATTCTCACCACTAATAGTATTAAACTTATTACTATTAATAGTTACAGCAGTACCTGTAGTTGCATCAATTTCTTCTTGAGTAGCAGCCCAACCACAATATGCAGTTTCAGTAGTAGGAGTAGGAGGCTCTGGAGGAGTAGGTGAACCACCACCGCCATTAATCCATTTACCTTTAGCATATTGCATATACCAAGTTTTATCGGCACATACAACCAAATTATATTTACCATATTCTGCAGTAAGTCCTTCATCAGAATTATCATCAACAGACTCTACATCAATATGATTAAAATTTGGCCATATTTCACTAAGACCAGACATTTCACCAGTCTTAGTTCTTTTATAAAATTGTTTTAAAATTTCTCCGTTATTCATTTCAAAATGTGTAAAAGCTATACGGCAAAATATAATATTATTATAAATTACCGTATAGCCATTAGAAACAAATTACTAATATTTATTATGGTCTATAATTAAGACCTTCACTATCTATATTATCAATATCTCTTACACAAGTCATAACCTGAACATAACTTGTATTTACAATAGGACCAACAGATTGTTCATTACTACCATCTATTCTACGGAATAAGAAATCTTCATATTCAGTTAAAACACCAGAAGAAATAACACATCTTGTAGCAAGCATATACCACCAACCAAAAGAATAAGTTCCATGTAATGGACCACTAGTATTATAATAAATCATCTTTTGATTAGTTTGAGATTCAACTCTTGCGCTTGTATAAATTACAGGAATATCCATATAAGTACCATCGGGTGCAAGAGTTTTTGATGCAGGATTTCCACCACTAGTAGTAAATAATTTACCATGATATTGAGAATGTTGAGTAAGTCCTTCACTTTGGTCATTTACATAATAAGTAGTAACATTACCAACAGTAACTTCTCCATCCCTAAACATATAATATTTTGTATAATTATTTGTTCCAGGGAAATTCCAAATAGAACCATCAGAATCATCAGGACAAATAGTTAAATTATTTGGACTACCTCCTGCAAGATTTCCTGCATTCCATAATGAAATTTCAGTATAAGAAGGAGCAATATTACTTACATGACTAGTAATACCTCTAGGACCAAATTCATAAAGAACTTGTTCATTAGCATCTAAAAATTGTAAAACAACATCCCCATTTACAATACCAAATCTAGCTCTAACAACTCCACCAAATTTTATTTCAAATGTACCATCTTCAATTTGTGTACCTAATTGACCAGTACCTGTTTGAATTCGTTTTGCAATTAAATTATTAATAAAAGCATTATCTGCTAATAAATCAGCTACATCAATAAATCCTGCTTTAATTTTTTCTGCAAGAATAAATGGAGTTATAAAAGGAGCTACATTAGCAAGTTGTAACCATTTTGTAGTATCCGTATAATCATGATCAGCATCAGATATATGGGATGCAACACACATATAAGCATGTACACCAGAAAAACCAATAGCCATATCAACATCTGTAACAATATCTAAATAATAGATACCATCAGGTGCTTGAGTAGTGCCATCATAATATTGTTTTCCAGCTTCCCAAACAGTTGTTCTTATTGATTTACCTGCAGCTCCAACAGCTCCAGCAGGACCAACAGGACCAACAGGACCTTGAGGACCTTGAGAACCATCAGCAGATTTTCCTATTGGAATTGTTTCATAATCCAATGTATCAGTAATACTAGGTAAAGCCGTATTATTAGATATACGACCTACATAGGAATCATATTCGCTATTATCAACTGTTTGTGTAATATGATCTTGAGAATCAGTACTTGCTAATACAGTTCCATTATTATTTTTAATACCAACAAGTAATAGATAATACCCTGTAGGAGGAGCAGAAGGAGCTCGTGTTCCACCAGGAGGAGTTCTATAACAAGTTATAGTAATATCTGTAGTAGCAGGATTATCATTAGTAGAATTATAGCCAATCATAGTTGGCTCAGTTAATACTTCATATTTATCAGTATTGATAAGTTTTTTAAGACTAAGTCGTTTAGAATACCAAATACCATCATAAAATGCTTTAAGAATAACATATCCTGTATTAGCAGTCATTGCATTTACAGTAATAATATTATCTGCAAACGTAAAAGAACAACCGCTTCCTTCAGCATCCCAAGCACTAACTTCTTCTGTTAAATCTTCATTACCATTCATTAAACGACCAACACTAGTAACTACTTGAGCACCAATCATATTACCAAGTTGATCATAAACGAAAGCATCCATTTCATTGTCAAGGTCAAGACCTACACCACTACCTGCTTCACCAGCAGGCCCTTGTTCACCTTGTTGTCCTGTTTCTCCTTTAGGACCTTGAGGACCTTGAGGACCAGGTTCTCCTTGAAGACCTTGTTCACCTTGTTCACCTTGATCACCTTTATCACCTTTGTCACCCTTATCTCCTTTATCTCCTTTAGCACCATCTTTACCATTACTACCAAGAGCGCCAAAAGGTTGCCAATACTCAGCATTAGTTACAGGAGTTCCTGCAGGAACAGGTTTTTTAGAAAGGTATGCTTTACCAGTATCATAATCTTCAACAACACAAAGTTTATCATATGGAGTATTAGGATTATATTCTCCTTCCATACTTATCATTACTTTGCCTAAATCTTTAATCACTGGTTCCATTTTCGTCAAATTTTAAATGTTCACCTTCAACATAAGCTCTGCCATATTCTTCTTTAGTAATATATTCTTCATATAACCGACCAGTTTCAGGATCAGTAAAGAATCTTGTTTGTCCAGCACTATCACAAGAAACTCTTGCTTTAAGTCGTCCATCTTTACTAATAGCCATAACAGTTGTACCACAAGTGTACATCTCTTTATCACTATTTTTGTAAATATTTTCTAACTGAGCTTCTATGTATTTAATAAATAAATCAGCTTTATCAAAAAGACCAAGTGCATGACAAGCAAGTGCAGATTGAAACATATTCCAACATTGAATAACATAAAGGTTTTGACCTTTACACGCTGCTTGACAATCTTTTATAGCATTTTCACCAAAATCTGCAAGATATACAAGCAACTTATTATATAGACAAACATACTCCATTGGAATTGTCAAATAAACATATTCAGCAGCAATTTCTACTTCATTGTCATTTGTTCTATTTGGAGTAAAATAACCATCGTCTACATAAACTTTTTTGAAATGTCTATCCATTACACAAGCTCATTAATTATATTATTTATAGACAGTTCTTGTTCTTTTGTAAAAATATCTTTATTTTCAAGACAATGAATAACAACATGAGAAAACATAAGTTTCATCATAGAACAAATGTCCATAGCAAAGCCAGCTTGCTGCCTTTGAACAATATTCTCTTCAGCTTGAGAAATAGAATATTGATATAATTCAGCAGTAACAAGTGCCATAATATTATAAAGAATTAATAAATTTATTATGAACAGTGTTTGAGTAAGTAGTTATATCAATGCCTAAACGGTTATGAATATTATAAACCCTTTGTTCTTTTGAAAGACTTTTATTAAATATAACATCAACCATAACATCACATAATTCATTTTTCCAATTAGGGTTTAAATACTCACTAACTCTTACATTATCATCTTTATATAAAACTAACTCATTATAAACATTCAAGTATTCTGCTTCAACTGTAGCTTTAATATTATCAACAATAGCAGCTTTATTTTCTTCTATATTGTTATTTATTATAGTAAATGTAGCGAATCTTGTTAAACCAAAATTCATAGACCTGAAAGAAGAACGAATAGCGGCTTCTGCTTTATCAGAATCAAGTTCCACTACATCCTTTGTAACAAACTTAAGATACGAAGCTATTTCATTAAAAGAATCAATAAGTTCAGCATTTATTTTTACTGTTTTCTTATTTTCTTCTTTATCAGCTTCTATTCTTTTTACAGTTTGTCTATGGTCTAAAACCCTTGTAACTATAAGATAAAATAAAACAATTATTGCAGGAGCGAGTCCGTATTTGAAAGAATCAACAAGGATATCCATAATGTAAAAAGGGCTTGGTAACAATATCACATCTGTAACATTATCACCAAGCCCAAACGCTAATATCCAAACTCGTTATTAACCTACAGTTTCATCATGAAGATACTTGCAAGCATTCTCGAAAGTAGTAATTGCAGCAGCTCCAGTAGGGAATGCAACTTGAACAATCTGATGCACAACTTCATCAACAGTCTTAGACTCACGAGGCTCAGCAAAGCGAAGAGTAAAGATAGTGTAAGTACCCGTAAATGCACCAGCAGCACCCAGAGGATAATTAGGATAAAGATACTCACGAGCATCTTTGTAGGTGTACTCGAAACCAGCGTCCGCAGCAGCTTTATCAGCCATATCACGAACCATATCGGCAGTACCCTTACCAGGATCCCAAGCCTGAGTTACAGTAACAGAAGTACCTTGAAGATCATCACAAGGAATGATTTCCCAATCATTACCATCAGCAGCAGTAAAGGTAAGAGTACCAGAACTATTTGCAACACTGATACCATAACGAGGGGTAGAACCATCCATGAAATAAGCAACAATTTTATCTGCAATCTGAGTAGCAGTTTCACCACCTTTCAGATGAACAGTAGCAGTCCACTTATTTCGTTCATTAAACTTAACACCTTTCTTAACAGCCATAACACTGAAATCGGTGTCAGCATCAGCAGGAGAAGGAACCACAAGAGTACAAGTCTTAGCGGCAGGTGCGCTATAAGTCATTTTACTCCAAGAGAAATCCTTCTTATAAAGGGGAATAACAACAGGACCGCCTTTAGCGACAGTACGCACAAGAGCAAGGAATCCTTTGTCAGTAATGTTAGCTCCAGTATCAAAGGTAGGAATGCCAGCGTTATAATAGCCAACACCAACTTTGCCGTCATTGCCATCAACAGCACCTTCAGCAAAAGTACCAGAACTGAGAGCAGCAACATTTCCACCAAGAATAAACTGTCTCATAAATTATTGATTGTTTTTATTGTTATTATTTTCTTGAGGTTGTTTGGAAGTCAAACCAAGAGTTTGAAACCAAATTTCAACAGCAAGTTCAACAATTGAACGATGAAGATGTTCAGGTAAATCACAATTTACAGAATGATTTTCAGGTGCATCACCTTCTTCACCACTATCTATAAAATCATAATATTCTTCGTCAAATTTAACCGACGCAGGCATACGCACATAAGTGGTAATTATACCAGAAACATCTTTTTGGCTATCCCCTGTAAAGAGAGATAAAGTAAATTCTTTGTCAGATTTACCATTAACAAGACTAACTATAGGATAATCACGAGATGCACGATTAAGATAATCATTAAGAGTTTGATATAACCTTTCACTTTCAATAAGTCGGCAATCGAATTTCTTTTTATCTTTATATTTAACAACAAAGTTAGTAACACACATTGGAGTTTGTTGAAGAACTAATTCAAATTCTCCACCATCTTCTTCAATAGCAATATTACTTTCTTCAGTGCAAAATAAAGTATGAAAAGCACCAAAAGGACTAATTTTAGTATATTGAGGTGTAATCACATCTTTAGAACCTTGTGCGGTTCCAATAAGAGCAACTCGAGTAGTTTGTATAATAGCCTCGTTAATAAACTCATCAATAGACTCAGGGAGAATACCACGAACCAACTGCAACCCTTGTTGCTGTCCTAATGTCCTAAACAGGACGTGCATCTCATAGATATCCATTAGTATTTCTTATTATACCAAATTCAATTTAGCTTTAAAAGCATTAACTGCTGAAGTATTATCTGGATTCTTAAACCAAATAACAGCCTCATTCATATTAGCACCAATGAATTCTCCACTTGCCGTGGTAATGTTTTGATTATGCTGTAACCTAAGGAGTTCACCACGAGCAATAAGTTTTTCAATGGTAGCTTTAATGAGTTTATCACCATCATTAAAGATTTTATTGAAGAGTTCAGGTTCTTCAGTAGAGAATCTATCAAGATTTCCTTCTTTGATAAGTTTATTTTCAGCAAGAGAAGGCATAACCGGAAGGTTCTTAGCCAAAGCATACTGAATATAAACTGCTTCAAAGAGAGTATCATCACCAATACAAGAAACATAATTGGCTTTAGCCTTATTGATAGACTTACGCTTCTTTTCAGCGTTAGCAGCTTCTTTAGCATCATCACGGAAGTAAAACCTCACATTTGAATCAACATTAATAAAAGCTGAATCTTTAGCAACATCATTGTAAATTAAACAATGACGATACATCAGATAATCTTCAACATTAACAGGAATACCATATTTATGTTTCTCACTCTCAAGAGCATTAAGGCGATTAATCTTTAACTGAAGAGCTCGCCGAAGTACAGTCAGATCATTACGAGGAGTAGCTTCATATTCGGCATTGATTTTATCCTCTTCTTCCTTAAAATAGAGATAATCTCGCTTTTTATTATACCTAAAAGATATATTAAAAGTTTTACCATTTTTATCAACCTTAACCATAATATTATTGAGGTATTGCTTCACACGAGTAAAGAAATTCTCGTTATTAGAAGATACACCAATAAGATTAGGAAAGTAAGCTGCTATTTCATCTTTATTACCTGCAAGAGTACGAGAAGACATTACAGAACTACCTATATAACTTACTTGCTCAAGCAGAGCTTTGCTATTAACTTTTCTATACAAAGAATAATCTTGTACACGGGCAATAGTAACAGTTCGTTCATCAGTATACGGATAGTCTAAAGACTTATCTTCTTCTTTTACTTTTTCAATATTAGCAGGAGGAGTAGGAGCTTGTGTGGGTGCTTCTGCTTGACTACCCGTACCTACACCAGCAGCAGTAGGTTTAAATTGGATACCAGGACCAGCCATAATTTATTAAGGTTTAAAAATGATTAAAGAGCGCACTCCATCAAGAACATCTTGGTGGCGTTATCAACTTGCAGACCGATAGAGGTTTTAACCTCGTAACGAGCCATATCAACCTCAGTGGCAGCATGATTAGTATTAGGAAGACCCCAGCAAGCAGGAATATCCGTCATACCTTCAATAACCTTAGTCTTATTAATCTGACCTTTCATACGAGCAATACGCACATTCTGATGGCCATTATAAGAACTGAAGTCAATAAAGCAAGCACGGTGAGAAGTCATAGGATAACCGGTACGAGGATGGACAAAACCATTCTGTTTAGCAGCCTCAGCAATAGTGCCCTTATCGAAGAAAGCACAATGCTTAGCAGTAATCGTATGACCTTCAACAGTCTTATACTTACGGAAGTAAGCACCATACTCAAGATTATCAGGAGAACCTTGAATTTCTTTCTCGCCAAGAGGAGTAAGGAAACCATTTTCCTTAGCATCTTGTTTAATACCTTCATCAAAGTCCTCAAGGAAACCTTTACCACCAAAGAGAACAATATTCATCTTACCAGTATCGGTATCGCGCTCAAGGATATCTCCGATAGTCCTCTTAATCTTAGTGAGAGGCAGATACTCACCATAAGTATCATAGTTGTTCTCACGGCAGATTTCAAGCATACCAGCAGTATGAGGAATAGGCTTACCATTATCACGGTCTTTGAGAGTAATCTCACCCTGTGCATTACGGTTATACTCAGCAAGCCAAAGACGCTCTTCAGTAGCAACACGCTTAGCAATCTCAAACTGACGCATTTCCTCGTTAATCCAAAGTTTAGAAGTACCGCCATTGGCAGAACTCTTAAACTCATACTCGGTAATAACATTAGCAAGATTACCAGCAATCTCTTTAGAGAAGCGATGGAACTCAAGCTGAGAAGTCATACTACCAGGGCCCATAGAATTACTACGATTACCCTTAGAATAAGACTCACTAACAGTAGGAGCACCCTGAGACCAATACTTACCCTTAGTAAGGAATTCAGGATTTACATAAGCATTAGGATTAGGATTGGTGAGCTTAAGGATATAAGCATAACCATAAGGAGATTCACCAAGATCTTTCTGAACACGAACCTGAGTCTTAGCATCAGGACCAATCAGAGAATATTGCTCGATAAACCAATGGGTAGCAAAATGAACCTCAAATTCAGAACCACCAATACCAGGAGTAAGATTGGAAGTATTGAAATAGGTAACATAATCAGTAAACTTCATACGTCCCATAGTCTTCCAAGTCCACTGAACAGTAGTAATGTCAGTAGTACCAACACTACCTTGACCTTCCGTCATAAAAGTAAGAGGGAAACGGTCATCATCCATACCAAAATTGTAGGTAAGGAAAGAGTTAATTTCAACAGGTTTCTGAAGCTGGAGATAAGCAATAGATTCCTCATTACTATAACCTCTATCTTCATAACGGCCCTGCGAAAGAACTCTCATTTTCGCCATTGCCATAATCAATAACAGAAATTAAATTAGTTAAACATTAATAACCAAAGGTTTCTTTATTAGCATCACCTTCAGTCTGTTTGGGAGGAGTAATTCTTATTGTTCCAGCAGATTTACGGCTTTTACTTTGAAGCTTTAAGCTTTTCACTTTATCTTCATTAATAGCCATTTTTACAAGGTCTGCATAAGTACCTCCAGTAAATTTAAGATAAGCACGAAGAATTTCATCTTGGAGAGCATCTTCAGGTTTAGTAGCACGAACATCTTTAGCATAGTCAGTAAGACCATCTTTATCTGTACGATACAGATAATTGAAGAAATCATTAGAACTTACACTAAGTTTCTTTCCATCGCGTTCAACGATAATGGTTTCAGGAATTTCATAGCCAGCAATCTTGCGACTATCAATAATCTGTTTAACACCATTCCAATACTTAGTGGATTCTTCAGTAAGTCTTGCTTGTTCAGCTTTAGCATCATCTTCGAGTTGTTTAGCATAAGCTTTATCCTTTTCAACAAGTGCAGCAAGCTCTTCTTTAGCAGTAGCAGCAAGTGTTCCTTGAGATTTAAGATAAGCAATATAGCTATCGACATTACCTCGACGATTTTCTTCCCTCCAAGCAGTTCTAATAATGCTTTCTTGTTGAGCTTCATTATTGTCATCAATCTGAATGTTACTTCTATCAGGAACTTGATTGTAACCTTCAAGAGAGTTGCCATTAGCGATAAAATAATCTATCATTGGCTTAACAAACGGATATTGACTATAAAGAGCATTAATCGTTGCTTCAGCAACTTCTTCCTTTCCGGTTTCTATAGCATCAGTAACAAAGGCTTTGATACCTTCAGGAGTATTCTCATACTCAATAGGCTTACCATCTTCTCCAATAATCTCTAAGTCAAGAGCTTTGGAAATACTTTGAATGTTTATTTCTTTATCAGCATCGTCTTCGGAAACATCAAAAGATTTAACCCATTCAGCAACTTCAGCAGCCTGTTTAATAACATTGCCTTGTTCATCAACTACATCACCAGTACTATTGATTTTATAGTTTTTACCATCTACTTCGAGGACAGTACCCTCGGCATAATCATGAGGAAATTTACCAGCTCCATCACCACCTTCTCCACCACCATTTCCATCACCATCACCAGGTTTCTTTTCATCTGGTTTCTTTTCCCCACCAGCATTGATATCATCAATGGGATTTCCGTTAGCATCAAGCTTTACTTCTTCACCACTGTTAATATCAGTTTTAGCACCACCGTTTTCATCGGGATTAGCAGGAGGAGGAGTGCCGCCTCCACCTTGATAGCCGAAATCATCAACAGCCATAATTTTAACTTTAATTTGATTAATAATAGAACTACTATTTGATGTAAATATAATATCTCCATTGACAAAATCCAAACGAAAAATATTATTATACCTATAATAATTATTACATATAATATACTGCTATCTTTGCGTTTTTGTGCTTTGAGCTAATTTTAAGCCCTTATTTGGGTTTCCCTGGGCATCAGATATAATTCTATATCCCCTTTATAAACACTTAATATCGTGCGAAATAGCCACCAAAGCGGGCAAATAAATAAGCCGTTTCATCGGCTGAAAACCAACAAAACGGCTTATACCTTATTTCTTAGAAGAAGGTTTAGGTCTATTTTTAGCTATTTGAATTTTAGCTTTAATATCTTTTTCCTTAACTTCTCTATCTTTTTCTTTATTATAATTATCAGCAGCAATTTTTTCTCGTTCAACTTGGAGTTTTTCTCGATCAACCTGATTCTTAGCCATAGCTATACGCTCAGCCGCTTCATCTTTCATTTCCTGAGGTAAATCATTAGGATAAGAAAGTCTGTTAGCATCAGCTTGAATAAGAGCAATTTCTTTCTTGATAACACCTTCAAGTTCAGTAGTAGCACGATCTTGTTCACCTTGAGCTTGAATTTGTTCAAGTTTGAATTGTTCTTGCATTTGTGCTAATTGCTGGTCTAATTGCTTTAACTCCAACTCATGTTGTTCTTTAGCTTTCTGATATTTATCAATAAGCTTTTTGATAGCAGCAACATTATCACCTTCAATAGCAGCAATAGCCATTTGAGAATCACCATTCTGAGCAGCACTAAATGCAAATTGACGAAGTTGTTCGAGTTTCTCTTTTTCAACAACAGAATTTTTAGCTTTAATTACATAATCTGCATAAACATGATTATTAACATTAAGACTAACATAAGCAGTTTTTCCATCAGGAGTTCTATAAGAAGTATCAAGCCCATCAATCCAAGCAAGTTTTGTAAAATCAAGGTCACGAGCATAATCTCGTTCACGAAGAGTATCCATTCTAAATTCAAGGATAACAGAACCCATAGAACCTCGAACAATAGCTTCTTCTGTTACACCCTTACCAGCAGAATTGGCAATTTCTCCATATCGTTGAGGAGTCATATCTGCTTTAAGTTTTGCAGTATTTTCTACATCTTGAAGCAGAGCTGTTAATTGAGAAATATACTCACCAATAGAAGCATTGAGCATACGAACTTGTTGTGCTCTAATCATGCCTTGATCATTAGCATCCTCAATATAAAGAACACCATCAGCAAGCATTTTATAAATAGTATCTTCAGGAACTTTACCAAGTAAAGACTTAGCAATAAGAAGAATACTAAGTTTATTTTTAGCAATCACCATTTCACGATGATACGCAACAATATTATAAAATACTTGATAAGGAGTAACTAAGTCAATTATACTAAATTTACCAAAACCAGGAAGAAGTTCAGTAATACCATTATAAGGAAGTTTACCATCACGCTCAAAAGCAATAGCTCTAGCTTTATAAGGATAAATTGCAGTAGTACGAGCACCAATACGAACACCTTCATAAACTTGAGGTTTATAAACATAATCTATTTGAATATCCCCAAGTTCTTTATTTAACTCATACTCTTCATCTTCAATTCGTTGGCTAATCATACCTGTAGAAGTAATATAAGTTACAATAGCAACTCTTACTTCACCTCTCCAAGTAACATGCCAAACATCATACATATCTGCATTTAAATCCCTAAAAAGATTTGGCTCTTTACTTAAATTACTAATTTCAGTATCATTAAATTTATCACAAACATCACCAAGATAATATCTTAATCGTGAAAAATTTAATTCAGGACTAGGATGTGCAGTATGACGAGCATAATAAGTATCAAGAAATTCTCTTTCTTGTTCAGTTAGCATATCTCCAAATTCATCTATAATTTGTTGATATGTAAGTTTGCGTCGTTCAGCAAACATATCATAATCTTCAACAAAGAAAGAATCATTTGGAATAGGATAAGCATCTCTTGGATGAACTACTCTTTTAATTAGTTTATCCCCAACAACATCTGAATAAGTATAACACCTACCGAATGCAACAAAATGAAAATAAGCAGTAGTATACAAAAGAGCATCATCAGTAATATCACGAATTACATTAAGAAGTTCTTGTCCTTGAGCAGAAATATCATCAATATAATTCTCATTGAATTCCTTAACAAAAGCTTCAATATCAAGTTGTTCTTGAGGATTGAATTGCTGAGGATCTCCACCTTGTTGAATGTATTGATTATAACTTTCTGTAAGTTTCGCTGCAATAGCATTTTGAACAAGAACAGAAATTTCTTGTTTTAATTTTGCATTACGAGCAAGAACTACTTCTGGGTTATTAGCACCAACTATAAAATCATGAGGATTCTTAGTATATTCAGAAACATAACGCCTAAGTATACCTTGAATCATATCATAATTTCTCATATCAGCAGGAAACCTCTTATATTTCTCATTAGTAGCATTATAAGGATTAAGAGCTTTCCTATAATATTTTTCAGGAATATCCCCTTTAAGGATATTCATTTGTTCCTCAACTTTGGCAGGGTCATTAATATTCTGAGCTTGAGCAATAATCCAATCTATAGAATTAGTATACCACTCAGCCTTTTTCTTTTCAGAAGAAGGAACCCTTTGTTTAGGAAATGCGTAAGGAGATAACTCAATCATTTAAAACCAATCTCTTTCTAAAATGTCATTTTTATCTACATTATCAGCAGTCAATTCAACACGACTGTTAAGTTCACTTTCAGCATTTAGATTATATGCTTTCCATTCAATACCACGAAGTATCATTTCAGAAACTCGGTCATAGTTTCCTTTAACATTCCATTTCTTTAATTCAAGAATTGTTTGGTAATCATAAATACGATGAAAATTCCTGATAGGATTTCCATTTTCATCTTTACCAATTTCTTCATAAAGAAACTCCTTTAATAGACGAATACCATTTAATTTCTTAGCACTATCACCAATAACATATCCATATGTCTTAGAATACTTTTCTTGAATAGAACTATCCCAAACAAAGAGAGGTTCAAAAGCAAGATATTTAAGAGCATTCCATTTTCTGAAGTTACTAACAGTTTCACCTCGGTCAACCTCAACCATAGTAGTACCAACGCAATTATAAAATATTGCAAGCTGTAAACAAATTTTATCAGCTTCTTCAAGTTTATCAGGACGACCATAATATACAGCAACCAACTTTTGTTTAAAGCCATTTTTTGCACAAGGATTCATCCAAACTTTAATACTATTATGAGAGTGTTTATTAGTAATTTCATTTTTATCTTTATCAACACCTACAGGGTCATAAGATATTGAATATGTATTCTCTGGAATATACCGTTTTGTACCTTCATTTGTATACTCTTCAGTATACTCTGGATAAAACCAAATACGAACACAACCATGAGGATCTTCATTACTCCTACGAGGAACACCAAATATCCAATCATAAGTTTTCTTACCTTCAGCTTGAAGCATTTTATTAGATTTAAACTTAACTTCACCATTAGGTAAATCTTCAAATGCTCCATCTATACCAAATTGTAAATCGCTATCAACTCTGAGTTTTTCTTCCCAAGCACTAAGTTCTTCAGAACTAAATATGTTCTCAGTAGCACTTGAAAAAGATTCTGCAGGAAAAAGAGCATACTGACCAAGATAATTGATATAAGCTGCGTAAGTTTTAGAATTCTTTTTCTTTTCAATACGCTCAGCTTGAGCAATAGCAAGGCCTATTCGTATGTTACTATTTCCATCAGCATCTAATCCATATTGTCCATTAATTTCACCTTCAAGTCCCCAGCAATATGGTTTGAAATAACCGCAAACTTCATTACGGCAATCTCTATCCCATACATTCTCAAAAGGCATAAAATTAAATGCACGAGGATTATAAAAGTTCATTTCAAATGTCTGCATATTACCAGCAGTTGCAGTACCCCAAGCACAAAGAAAACCAGTAGTATAAGCACCAGTTCTCATAGCAGGTTCTGTAACATTCATAAATGCATCAAAGTTTTCCATAGTGGAAACCTCTTCAACATCTACTTCAACAGCATCCTTACCAATAGCACAATCAGGGTTATTATTAGCACTCACAGCAATTAATGCAGAACGCCAAGATTTATCAGCTTCAACACCAGAAGGAAGTTTATAACCAAGACGGAAATCATGTTTCACACTACTAAATATACCTCTTTTAAAAGGAGTACCTTCTTCATAAAACTTAAGGTTATTAACAGCAAAGTCTGTTAAACCTCCAGTAGTAGTAAGGTACTTTTTATCATCAGCAACATGAATTACAACTTTACGACTTTGATTATTAACTATATTTGCAGAAGCACTTGCCATATTATAAGAGAATCCACCACGACGAGTTTTATCAATTATAAGATGGAAACCATTAGCTCTTGCAAACTCCCTAATATGAAAGAACCAAAACTGAGCATCAATAAAACGAGGAAAATCATATTTCTTCTTTGCAGTATTTCTATTACCTTTAATAACAGAATCAACATCAAGTAGCTCAATTCTATTGTAATTAAGAAAATTATAATGTTCTCCTGTTATGCGCACATTATGGATAGAACCATCAGGATATTGTAGACAAGGAGCAGTAAAACCGTTCTTTCTACGATATTGTTCCCTTTTACGAAATTGTCTATGAGGAATAGAATCAACCTTAAAATGAGTATATTCTTTATTCTTTTTGTAATATAAAGCCATTTGTCTAAACTCATCAGTATTGATAAATTTAACTCCAGGCCTAATATTTAAAAGAAATCCACCACTATCTCCAATAAGAAACAAATCATCAGGATCAACATATCCACAATCTTTAGCGTGCTTATATCTAGACTTATCTTCTTCGATATAGTCTAAAAAAGGATAACCACTACTTGCCACCAAGTGTAATATTTAAAACAGTAACAATTATTGCTGAAACAGAAACTCCACCAAGAACCCAACAAAATGTTTTAGTTCTATCAAAAGATTTTTGTAGAGAACTGTTAATTCTTTCTTGTTCTTCTAAAGATTTTTTAAGAGCAATATTTTCATCAGCAATTGATAAATTATATTTTACATATTCATCAATAATTCCTTTTTGATTAGAAATGATAGTATCTTGCTGTGCACATATTTCTTTAAGAGCAATTCTTTCAGTAAGTTTTACTGTAGCTTCTCTTATAGTTGCAACATCTACAACAACAAGACTATCAGTCACCCCCTTTAAAGAAAGAGTATCATTTTGCCCAAACAAGTTCGTAGAAGAGATTAACAACAGAAGAGTCAGGCATATTTTTGATAATTTCAACATCTTTCTTATACTCCTTTGTAATATTATAAATTGTAGTATCTCTATAACTAATGTTATATTTAAGAGAATCAATAACTTCTCCAGAGGGGTTTGCTGCATTCTTATAATATTCTACTTCAGCTTCAAGTTCTTTAATCCGATTAAGTCTTTGATTACTTTTATGATAACCAACAAAACAAAAAACAGTAATTATAAGAACAACAACTACAGTAAGAATATTATCTATAGTTTCAGCTTTCATTATAACATTTCTAATGCTAACAACAGTTTCTTAGTAGGTTTTGAACTAACAGGAAGTCCAAGAAGAGTACAACATAATTTACAAGCAGCTCCTACACCACGATTAACAGCATCATCAAAAACTTGTTCTGCAACTTTTTGATTAGTTACTCTATCAAGGGTAAAAGGATTCCAATAATCTTTTTTATAGATTAAGGCCACTTGATTAGCAATAGTTTTATCAGAATCAATTTTCTTTTTAAATTCTGCATTAACGCCATGACATTCATCTTTATAACGGTCAATATAAACCCACATTAAATCATCGCTATGAAATTTACGAGCAATTCCTTTATAAGTTTCTCCACCTCTATCTGCAGGATCGTTAACATAGCCTCCTTCTTTTTTAAGGACTTTAGCAAGAGCAATATTAAAATCTGCCATAATATTATTTTATAACAAATTTCCAAGAATTAGTTTGACGAGCAAAATCAGTAGGAAAATAATTGGTAGCAAGACCAGTTTCTTTTTCATACTGAATATATTGTTCTACAAATTGTATGCGATTCTTATTACGATGAATTGCTTCCTTCATAGGGTCAGGCATACTCCTCATAAAATCAATATTCTGTCCTTCAACAGTACAAGGAATTTGCTTAAAAATCAAAATCCTATCATCTAAAGTAGCAACTTTACCAGCAGTTAAGCCAGGCTGTATTTCTTCCCAAGTCATAGATTAATCCTCCAAAACTCTATTAATCCAACCTCTAAGAAATTTCAGTTGGGTATTATCTCGTTTAACAATATTACAATATTCTTTAATGCGCCCAAGTTTGTAATTGGCTACAAATAAATCTGAGCGAAGAACAGCATTAGTACTATCACAAGAATTTAAATTAGAAACAGTAACTTCATACTTTTGTTTTTCTAATTCAAGTGAATTATTTAAATAAATTATGCTATCTTTAGCAATATTAAGTTCTCTAGAAACACTATCAAAGCGTTCTTTAAGCATAGCATCTGGTTCACGTGGAACTGTAACTTTGGGCTTACAAGAGATAGCACAAAGGAATAAAATAAGTAATAGCAATTTACTCAGTTTCATCAAAAAGACTTTTAGAAGTTATAAGTGAAGCTTCAACCTCTTTACGCCTATCTTCAAGAATAGCATAAATTTCTTTACGAAGAAACTGCATTTTATGAAGAGTACATTGAGGTTGAGGATCTTTTTTAACATGATATAATCCATCAGGAAATCTTTTAGGTCTTCCATACTGATTAAGAACAAAATCAGAATCGATATGTCCAAGCCATAATCCTGCACAAGGAATACCAAGAATATATTCTACAAATACAGCATATAAAGAAAGCTGTAAATTATAAATCATTCCATTACATTTAGGAAGATTATTCACAGGAGGAAGTAAAGTTTCATTAGTTCCAACCCATATATCAGTTTCCTGATTAGGAATTGTACTTTTATCTTTCTTATAATATCCAGACTCAAACTTAAGTCCTCCACGATTAGTCTTCCAATCACCAATTACAAATTGATCTTCTCTAAGTAAAAGAACATCAATAGTACCAGATAAAAGATAATCAATAAGGAATGCACCAATTTCAGAATATATTTTATAACCTTTGGAAGTATAATATCTAAAGACATCATAAAACTTAGGATATTTACCTTCAGTTAAATCAATGAATTCGTTGAGAGACATTTCCTTAACATTATTATGAATGTTAGGAATATCCGCAACAGTCACCATTTCACCATTATCTTTTATCATATACTTAACAGCTTCTTTAAACATCGAAGAACCTTTAATACCATCTTCAAGCCCATTATGAGTTTTAGTTCCTCTTTCACAGGCTTCTTTAGTAATAGTTCCCCATTGTGCTTCAAGACGCTTTTCAGAAATATGAAGTTCCTGTGCTTTCTTCTTAAGCCAATAAGATTTATCAAAAGCAGGGGAATAACGATGAAGAAGAGTTGTAGCGGACAGATATGAATTACCAAGAGAATCAGTATAACTATGACCCTCTTCTTTAAATGTAAGCTTTACATCTTCATATCTTGAATCTCGAACATTAAACATAACTTAACCTTTTGATTTTTTCCATTGTTCATAATGACTTTGTTTGATAAACCAGCGACCTTTAATAAGAACAGGTTTATAAATTGGTCTATCAATCATCATAGCTGAAAAATTTCCAGAAGTCATATTGATACTTTTACCAGCATCTTTCATAGATTTGAATGATGCAAGTATTTCTGTAGTATCTCTATCTACTTGATAGATAGGTATACTTTTTCTTGTTGCAACCTTTTTATACTTTTTACTTACATTAGTATTATAGTTTTTACTAGCATTATGAGCAGCAGCTTTATTAACTCGTTTTACAAACTCTTTTTCATAAGCTAGTTCCTCAACAGTTTTAGTACCAGGTTTAAATATACGAATTTCCATATTTAAATATCTTCATCAGCATCCATAGAACTAAGAATTGTAGTACCACCACGAGCCATTTGAGTTTCTTCTTCATCACGAAGGTTCTCATAAGCTAAGGTAAGAGCTTTTGAAAGTCGTGGAATATCTTCAATTCTTTTATTTAAACCATCAACCTGAGTAAGTACTGTTGCTACATCTGCATCAGCCATTTCAGTTCTTAATTTTCTATTAAGCATATCAACAATCTTAGTACAAACTAAGTCTGTTAAATGGAGAGCTTTTTGTAGATTTTCAATAGTAACACCAGCTTTAGTTATATTTTGTTCATAATATTTACGAATAAGTTTAATAACTAAAGCATCAGGCACATAATCATTAGGTAAATTAAAATTTTCAATAGCCTCTTTTAAGCATTCCTCGTCAGAAAGACCTTTTTGTTTAGCAGGACTTTTAGGATCTCCAAGATAATAAATAACTCCACATTCTGCAAGATACTTCCGTTTATCTGGAGTGTTGTCACGAGAATAAAGAGCAAGAACATCTTTATCAAGAAGTTGTCTAACACTTGGAGCCTTAGGCATACCGCTTTCATCAACGGTAATTAACTTTTCTATTACTATTTTCATTTGCCTCTATTTCATCAAATACATCCTGAACTTCTTGATTAAACTCAATACCTTTCAGCCACATCAAACTATCAATCCAAAGATTAGCACCAGCTTCACCAAAAAGCTTATATTTTTGAAGGTATCTCTTTTTATTAAGAGCAATAAGTCTTCTCTTAATTAATCGCTTCTCATCTTCAGAAGCAATCTTATCAACACATTCAGCATATAAATCCTTTTTATATTGTTTGTAATCTTCTTTATCCATTACACTTCGTGCAACTTTAAGAAGATGTCGTTGTTTATTAACTTCTTGTTTAACAAGAGGTTTTCTTAAACGACCAACATAAGGAAGAGCAACAGTACCACCTTGAACTAAAACTTCAGCAGCCTTAGATTCTAATTGAGTTATTATAGATTTACAGATTTCAATATCATCAAGATTATCAAATCCAAGACTATCATAAATGTCTTTAGGTTGTATAACCTCTAATTGATATCCGTTTTTTAAATTAGTGACTTCTTTATTATTAACTTTAGAAGGTCTACTCATCTACAAGAAAAGGATCATCGGCAAGTTTATCACCATCGATAACACCAGAAATATCATTAATATTAACAACTTTAAATTCTACAAGAATAAATTCACCTTTAGGTAAAGTATTAATATTAATACCTTTAGCACCAGGGCATTCTGCTTCAGCTACTGCCTGAGCCCAAGCATTAATACTATTAACACTGGCTGCATTAGGAACATGAACATGAGTACCCATTTCAATTGCAGAACGAGTAAGAATAAGTTTCTTACCTTTAGCAAGCCATTTGTATTCGTTTGCGCTCTCCTCAGGAACAGCAGCCTGGGCTAAAAGAGGAATGACTTGAGCACCCCGCCCATTATCTTTACCTTTATTAAAGAAAATATCAGCAAAACTAACTTTCCAACAAAGAGCTACAAGAGCGTGATATTTTGAGATAGTAATATTAGAAGTTAACTTCTCAAGAACATCAGGAGTTATTTCGTTTACAGTAGTAGGAACGTTGATAACTTTTTTAACTTTTTCGTGTTTTAATGTAACCATAGCTTTTTAATTTGTTTTTGGAACCGGAGGAATAAGTCCTCCTTCTTTTAATGTAAACATAACTTAAATACTAATAGGAATAGAAGTATCATCTTCATTAAGTTCAACAATCATAAATTTAGCATTTTCACAGTTTTTAGGTAATCTATAAGCAGTAAATAAAGTATACTTATCATTATCATCTTTATAAAAAAAGTTTTTATCAAGTAGTGAATGAATTGCAGTATACCAGCTTCCATTTCTACCTTTAACACCATATACTCTTTTATAAGTATTGATTAATGATGCAACAGTTAGAGGTTTGTCATCATAATAAGTAGCAGCAATACAATACACTTCAAGAGCAATACCACTAAGTCCGTGGCTTTTACCAATAAAATTAGCAATCTTAAATCTCTTACTATCACCCTTATCAGGCTTTAGAATAAATTTAATTACTTCACCATTTTCTGCATAATGTTTATTAGCTTTATCAACAAACATTATATCAGTATCACGGCAATCAAAAGCTAAATGAGCCATATCAATACCTTTAATAATATGTACCAACTTACCTACAAATATACCTTAAAATTTGGTAATTAGCAAATTAAATGTTATATTTGTGATAGATAATACTTTTACTAATATGGTTAAGATTAAACCTGGTTTTTATGTTAGAACTACCGATAATTATGCAGAAAAACGCAAACTTCGTAATTATCATATTTCTGTAACACCTTTTGAATTTAAAGACAATTATAATAATTTTCCTGCTATTGATTATGATAAATATCCTGTTGATTATCTTGTACTTGATACAAAAGTATGGGCGTTAATGCTTAGAGATTTGCCTCGTTCTGTTTATTCTATGGCTATGCAAATAGCTTATATTCTTGAACCTAATACTAATCTTATAAAGATAACTCAACAAATATCTTCTGCTCTTTATAGTAGAAATGGTAAACCTGCTCGTTATTGGACAACTGTTGTTAAGATATTACAAGAATATGGTTTTATGGTTAGAACAAATCAACAATCTACTTATGTTATTAATCATAATATTCTATTCAAAGGAGATTTAAATTCTTTCGCTAATAAATATAAAGAAATTTATGGTGATTATAAAGGTGAATATGATGCTAAAGGAAGATTCATTATTGATAAACGCAATCAAATCAGAACAGAGTTTCGTGCTGAAGAAGTTGCTAAAAAGATTGAACAAATAAATTATAGAGCTAATAAGTATAACTTTAAAACTTTTGACAATGGACTCCCCAATGACTCTGACTGATGCTATTGTTTTTGTTATTGTTGCAGCAATTGTTGTATTTTGTATTATTTGTGTATTTCATGTTGCAATAGAATTTATGCTTGAAATGATTGACCAAGAAACAAAACAAAATGATAAAGATACCAACAATTAAAATTGATACAGTTAAAGCTGAACCTAAGAAACCTAAAAGACTTGGATATGCTATTCTTATAGAAAAACGATATCCTAAAGTTGAAACAGACCAAAATAAACTTTTTGGCACTAAACCAAATCACAAATATTATTAAGTTTTATGTTTGGAGTTCTTAGTGATTATGCTGATTTAGCTGATAAATACAATTCTGGAGAAATCAATTTTGCAGAATTTACCGAACTTTGTAAGAAAAGGAGTAGAGAACTTGCTCCTAAGAAAGATGAATTAATGACTTATGTAAATAAACATATTATTTCAAATGAATAAGTCTATCCCCCGTAAAGAAATTATTAACCCTTAAAATTTATAAACTTATGGTTTCTTACACTACTCTACTTATTGTCGTTGCAGTTCTTTTACTCGCGGCTGTATTTTTCATTAATCTCTTTGCTGAACACGCAGCAAAAGTAGCTAAACAAAAAGGTTATGATCAAGGTCTTCAAGACGGAGTTATTTCAAAAGGTAACACGGTTTTTAAGTGTGGTACTATTGTGCATAGGGGCATTGATCCTTGCTCTGGTGTTGAAATCTTTGATTCAGAACATCCTGCTGACGAGCATTCTATTATTCCTCACTTTGGTATTAATATAAAATATAATCCCAATAATGAGCGTCCTGCTGAAAGATTCTTTAAAATTCATTCTGAGTGTGATTATACCACTCCTGTTAAACAAGATATTCATATTACTCCTAATGGTGTAACTGATGGTTGGCACACTTTTGAAGAATTGTATAATTATCGTGCTATCTATAATGCAGGTCTTGTTAATATGATTGTTTGGGCTAAGAAACATACTGTTGGTCCTGGTGGATTTGGTGATGTTGATGTCATTAAATCTAAAAAACATTTTGATGGTAAGAAATGTTATGATGGAAATTATTTTATTGTTGTGATTAAAACTCCTTTTGGACAAATCAGCAATCATTATAAAATGGAACATTGGGATAAGTTTAATTGTCGTGCTACTAAAACTGCTTGGAAATATGATGGTCATACTATGCAAGAAAGCAATGCTCGTCTTATTAAACTTTATAACTATATTGCCAACGGTAGGTGGTAATAACATTAGTGTTTATTTTGATAGAGCAGTCATTAATTTGGCTGCTCTTTTTATTTATCTTACTAACATTAAACTAAGTGGCATTATTGTTATCACTTCTTTACAGGGGACTTGCCAAATTCAACCGCTTGCTGCATTACATATATTATATAAGGTATAGAAATTGCTCTTAATCCTCTTCCCTTATCTCCCCCTTGTCCCCCTCTTCTCCCTCTCACACTCTCCTATAACTCCCCCTATAATCCCCCTCAAAACCCAACACCTATGCCCAGCGAATATGATAATAATACTACTCAAAGCTATTATACAGAACAAGATTTAATTTATAATGTAAGTCCTCAATATTATACTTATGGTTATTCAAACTAAAAATGCTCAAACTATTAGAATTAGTGATATTGTAAAAAGTAATCGTTATGGGAATATTAGACGATATAAAAAATATGAAACCTCTACCAGACCACAAGTGGACTTTGGAAGAGTTATTGAAAGTAGAAAAGAAAATATTAAAGAAAGGTCAGAAATCAATACTAAAGCAATTACTGAAAATGGATAATATAAATAAGAATAAAAATAATGTTATATATCAAAGAGAAAAAGTTGAACAAGATGGTGATGATGAAAGAAGAAATGCAATATAATAAAGACACTTATGATTTAACTGAATTTAAGAAGGCTATAAGAAAGGAAATTAGAAAAGTTCTTAAACCGGTTAGAGATTATATTAAAGCAAGTGCTCGTGAGGGTAATAGTAAAATTTAGCTGAGATAATGTGAAGGCGGGGCTCGTACCATCACTCCCCCTGGTCGCGATGGCACTCTTGAATGCCCCCGGCATTCAACTCTTTTTGTACCTCATACGAGCGATATAGAAATTGGAAGAGAATTTCATTCTCTTTGTCCAGACACAGCTATGGACAAGCACGGTGCTCCAAGACTCGCTGAAACCATTAGAACTCTAATGTTATGGGTAAATCTAATGCTACGGTTGGCACTGCAACAACCAAAAACAATGCAGTCGAGACTCCTAAGTTCAATATCGCTAATGCCGAATCGGTTGTTGCGGTCAAAGGTCTGATGGGTAGGATTGATAACTACGGAAATGTAGTTCTCACTCTTCCTGCTGCAACTGTCCCTTGTTGGGATGAAGACGAAGAAACGGGAATTCCTGTGCTTACTAAAGTAAGCACATATTCATTCCCGATTTCTCGTGCTATTGCAGTTCTTTGTAAAGAACCTGGTTTTCAGGGTTATTACGAAGACCTTAAAGATAAGAGAGATGAGGATAGCGCAATCGCATCCACTGATACTCTTATGAAAGCTTTTACCGAAACTTCTGGTAAGGTTAGCCAAGAGCTTTCCAACAGTCTTGTCAGCAATGTCCAGCAACTTACGGCTCGTCGCAAGACTAATCGTATGTACAATGGTCTGCTGCAGAATGTTGTCTTTGACGGTATTCTCATTCCACTTAAAGCGGGTGAATCTGTCACTTATCGTGACGGATATGAGAAGACTGCTGATGGCAACGAAGTTGGCTTTGACTTTAGCGTAAGGCTTAGTCCTGCGCTTCGTGAGAAGCTTGCTTTATACGCAACTCCTGCTCAGGCAGATACTGACAGCTGGCAGTAGTCTCAATCTTCGCCCTATTACCCAAGTGGTAATAGGGCTTAGATTTCAAATTGTACCTCAACTATATCTATTTAGAGCTTGTACCTCAATAGATAACATTTTAGATTTTGACAAGAGTATTGGCGTCAATGGAAATGTTAATGCTAATGTTCTTGTTGTCAAGCTTGGCTGTATTGTTTTTAACACAGCTGTATAATTGCATAATCTATAGTTGAGAGAAGTAGTAATCGTACAATTACTGCTGGTTATGTAATTATTATTAACCCCTAAAATCAAAAAACTGGCGACAATCAAACCAGAATATGACAAGCAATTAATCTCTCCGTTGCAGATAATCTTGCAAGTGTATTACTACTATCACCAATGTTAATCAGGAATAATTTGCTACTATTCCAATTAATCAAAGGGATAGTAGTAATACTAATTTTTTTGTACCTCAAGATATATCTATTTAGATCTCGCGATAATGTTAATGATAATAATACTAATAATAATACTATGGCAGCACTACAGCAAATTTATCATCACATCTGTATTCGTGTTGATGATATTAAACACCAAGAAGAATACATTGTTAATTCTCCTCTAACACTTGACGAAATGACAGAGTTTGTTAGAAGTAGACTTAACTTTTATTCTAAAAAACATAAAGTTATACTTTATGATACTATTTCAGATACACCTGGTTGTGATAAAGTTATTTCACTTACAACTTTTCATTATAAACTTGGTAGTATGAATCATCCTTCTACGTCAATAACTGTTACACTTTAAATAATAGTTAATATTATGAAGTTTGCTAAATGGCTTTATAAGCATTTTGGTATCATTCTCCCTTCTCTTAAAGAAAAATGGGATAGGGATGCCAGAGATATTCAATTTAAATTGGATAATGTTCGTTATGAGGTTGATAAATATAATAAACTTCATAGAACAAACTACACTTCAAAGAAAGTTTTGGATATAATTTGTAAATAAATTAGTGCTGATGATAGTAATGAAGATACTGATTCTTTTTCTGCTCTTCTTACTATTATCAGCACTGCTCATATTACTAAACTTGTCATTAATGAAATTAAAAATCAAATTACTAATCACATTTCATTTTTACAATTTAGTTCTCATTTTACATTTAATGCCACAACTCCACTTAATATTAAATATTATTTAACATTAGCAGTTATTATAATTATGGATGAAACTAATAATAAAATAGAAATTAAAACAATAATGCAATTTGATGATTGCAATGATTTAGTTCCTACAATAGAAGATTGTACTAAATACGGATTTATTTCTGGTGATAAAGTTATTGTAACTATTCAGAAAATATAATAATATTATAATTATGGTACATTTTTACAAAGTATTAACTTACACTCGTGCTACTATTGTTGTTGTAGCTCCTAATTCTACTGAAAAAGATAATATTCTTAAAGAATGTAAAATAGAAGGAATTACAATCAAAGAACTTGCTTGTGTTGATAACATTATAATCTCAAAAGAATATGTGTAATGCTGAAACTAACACCCCTGTAAAAGAATTGAAGAGTTTTGAAGTTACTCTTGTTAAGTTTGATAATCCTGAACATAAAAAGGTTATTCAAATTAAAGCAGAAAATGCTATTAAAGCTTCTACATATGCAGAAGAACAAAACTCTGGTTTCTTTGCTAAATCAAGTGATTTAATATAGTATTTATTAAATAATAGTGCCATTATCTTAGATTATTTAATAGATATTATCTCTCCATATGCTCTTGATACTGGTACTTATCAAGAGCTTTCAAATAATTTAATTAATAACAAAATGGAAACAATATTTCATATTATTTTCTTTGTATTATTTATTGCAATTTGTATTTGTGCAGGTTATGCTTTTGGTTCTTGTATAGGTACTGATAAAAAATTAAAAGAAATTAATAAAAGATTAACAGAAATTGATAATAGAGATTTAAAGTTAATAAAACTTTTAGAAGAAGAAAACAATCATTGTAAAGATATTATTAATCATTGTAAAGATGTGATAAATGATAATAGAACTCTTCTATCTAATATGACTAAAGCTTTAAATCTTATAAATAATTATCTGTTATTTATTAAACAAAATATGATTCGTCGTAAAACTCCAATTACGGATGAATAATATATTACACAAATCAACAAATTAACAAACAAATTAACTAATTATTACAATCATGGCAAAGACTGACTTTAATGCTAACAAAGCAAAGAACGAGGAAAAAGCTCCTGTAGCTATCGATCAAACTGCTACTGCTGTTCAGACTGAAAATGTCCAGGAAGCTCCTGAAAATCCTGAAGAAGAAGCAACTCCTTCTGAAACTGTTGTTTCTGGTGCTGATTTCAAAAATATCATTATTGACCTTATTAAGAATAAAGGTTGTAAGAAAATCAGTGGTCTTCGTGTAAAAAATGTTACTCTTAAACAGCAAGAAAATTATCTTCGCGCATCATTAACTCTTATGAATAAGATTCCTGGTTTTGTTCCTGTTAATGATGATAATGGTGATGTTGTAGAATATAAGCAGGGTCTTGTTAATGTAATTTATACAAGTTCATTTGCTATTGCTGCAATTCTCAAAAATGATGAAGAGAATGCTTGGCTTGGTGGTCATATTATTAAACATCCTCAAGGTATTTTACCGCTTCTTGTTGGTTCTACTATTTCTGTTATTCAGCAGTTTGTTCCTGAAGGAACAGAATATGTAAATCCTTTCACTACTCGTGAAGATGCTGATCCTATTCCGTTCGATCATGATACTATTATCTATCATATTGTTGATATTACTCTTGGCAAATCTGGAGTTAAGTTTGCTGATAAGATGATGGATAAGGTTGTTGATTCTATGTTTGAAGAGGAAGAATAACAATATACTGCTATGAATTTATAGTTGGTTTTGTTAGTGCTATTATTAGTATTATTGACAAAGCCAACTATAAATTTTTTAGATTTTTTTATTCATTTTATTTGCAATTAAAAAAATAATTCATTAGTTTTGTGCTATAAATTAGTATAGATGCTAATTCATTTATTAACATTTTAAATAAACACATTATTATGGCTAAAGGTAACACTCTTGGCGATGCTCTTTCTGAAGAGAAGAAAGATGCTCTTATTAAAGGTGCAGATGCAGCTCCTGCAAATGATGCTCCTGAAACTAAGTTTAATCGTAATGCTCGTCCGCGTTACAAAAATCCTGACACTGTAGAGGAAGCTCTTAAACATTATCCTGCTCATCTTGTTAAGCTGGTTAATCTTGTTAAGAGCAACAGCGATATTCGCCGTTATACTTCTCTCGGTATTCTGAATTATCTTTGTCAGAAAGGTTTTATTAACACTACTAAAGGTTTTGTTAAATTCTTTTGGACTAAGTTCAGTGTTAATGTTAATGGTCTTTCTGTTGAATATCGTTATACCGAACCTTTCTTCCTTAATTGTCTTATTGCTTCTTTCACCAGCTTTGCTAATGCTGCTCAGAAGATTATTAAGGTTTTCTGTTCTAAAGAATTTGACAAAGACTTTGTTGAAGACGAGTCTGTAACTAAGGAGGCTATTGAGTATAATGAGTCTGCTGATGCAGCCTCTGAGGATGCTGAATAACATAAGGGGACTGAAATATGTCCCCTTTATAAAGATTATTTGTTATGGCTTATGATGATAATCTTGGTCAGCATATAACTAATCCTTCTTATGATGCTGATGAAGCACCTGAGATTGATGCTTCTCAAATGTCTGAAGAAGAATTAGATAGGCGTCTTGAAGAAGAATTTAGTATTCAAGAACATAATCTTAATAATGGTCCAGAATATTAATATTTAATTATTATGCCTTATATCAAAGCTCATCCTTTTGGATATAAAAAAGCTAATCAAACTCGTACTAAACAAGAAGCTTGTCGTAATACTTTATGTACTCGTGTACAAACTGTTACAATGACAATTCCTGTTGATTATCCTATTTATGATAAAAATGGTAATAGAATAGGTTCTATTAGAACAACACATAAACAAATTAAGACTATTTATCATACTGATATTTCTCATAAATATGGATATACTTTAGCTGAATCTTATTGGAATAGTGTTCTTAATTCTCCTAATTATGGAACATTTACAAATAAGTTTCGTAAAAAAGATAAAAGTTTAGCTGATTAAATGATACTTAGTAGTAATATGTTACGATGTGATATCGTTGTGGAACTTATCAAATATGGGATTAAGAAACAAAGATATTAGTCATAAAACTTTATCATCAATTTTTTTACAGTTCTACATATTACTACTATTCATAATGATTCCATAGCTCAGTTGGTAGAGCATTACACTTTTAATGTAAGGGTCATGGGTTCAAGTCCCATTGGAATCACAAATCAAGCTGATATTCATCTTGGTTTATGTGTTAGTTTTAGTGTTATTATCTATGGACGCAATTATAATATTGCTGGTCTTGGTCCTATAGCTCAGTTGGTTAGAGCAGTAGACTCATAATCTATTGGTCGCAGGTTCAAGTCCTGCTGGGACCACAATTATTATTAAATATCACATTATGACACGAGAAAAAACTAAGAATTGGGGTATTTATATTGTTAATAAAATACTTCATCATCACCATCACACTCAAACTTTTAATGGTAAAGTTATTAAGTTTATTAATCGAAAAGAAATTGTACTTGAAGGTGTATATAATTCTCATAAAAATAATCATTCTAAGATTAATTTATATTTTCCTAATCTTGATGATAAATTTAATTTAAATGATGAAGTTGAAATTATCATTAAGAAAAAATGAGTAAAGTTAAACCTAATAAAAATATGTTATATACTTTTAAAGCCAATGTATTTAATGAACGAATAGGTTCACCATTTGGTAAAACAACGCATATAACAGTTGTTGCTAATAATGAAGAAGATGCAAAAGTTGAAGCAAAAAAATCTTTTGATAAATATGTTGCTGCATTAACAAAACATCATAATATAGATTGGAATGGTAAAATAAAAAAAGTAATAAATACTTTTAATTATGATAATTTAACATTAGAATAATATGAATAAAGGTTCTAAATATTATACTTTTACATTTACTATAAATGTTTATAACATAGATAGAACTGTGTATGGTAGTTTTTTTTGCTAAAGATATTGATGATGTATATAATAAACTTCCTAATGCAATTTTGAAATATATTTGTGGACAATTAGCAGAACATATAAGAGATATAAATGTTTATGAAAAACATAATCAAATTGCTCATTTTTGGAATTGGGAAGAAGTTAAACATTGTTCTACTATAGCTTAATGAAATATTAATATTAAATGATATATTGCCTTGGTGGTGGAAAGGTAGACACGAGGGACTTAAAATCCCTTGACCAGAAATGGTCGTGCGGGTTCGATTCCCGCTCGAGGCACTGATAATCTTGTAGTAGTTGCAGATGCTACAGGAAAAACAAATCCTGCTGCAATCAGGGGGAAACAAGTAAGGAAACTACTTACAGCGTTGCCCGAAGAAAAAGAGTTAGACTATTACTCGCCGAGAGTTGAAGTTCGCCTAACTCTTCCTTCTTTGATTATTCATAAAACAAATAATATAATGGCTAAAACTAAAACATTTCACATTATTACTGTTATTGATAAAGACAGTATATTTAATGGTTCTTATGATGATTGTGTTGATTTTCTTAATAAAAAGACTAAAGTATTTAGAAAATTACACAAATTAGTATCTGATGAAGATTATCAAAAGATAATAAAGAAAAAACCAACACAGTAATTTATAAAGTCATATGAGAAAGTTTAAATTAACTTTTACCAAATTCAGATTTAGATTTAATGGTAAAACCAGTACTGGTATGCAAGAAGCTACTATCAGGTTTTTTGATGGTAAACATTGGACTATGTTTATAACAAAGAAATTTATTAAAAGAATTACTCTAAAACCTGGTGATACAGCTGATTTAAACAAAGCTTATAAAATGTTACAAGCTATGATTGAACGAAGCGCTTATTGGTGGGCTTCAGAAATTATTTCTAAAGATATTAAAACATTAGAAAGTAATTTAGCTGCTGGTAATGAATTTGTAAAAAGAGCACAACATATTACTGCTCATGATTTACAATATATTGAATCACTTGATAAAGAATAAATATTATGGAACATATTGATATTATTTTGTTTGCTCTTTTTGTAATTGCTGTAATTATTATAGCATATATTGCATTTGATTATGTAAAATTTACAAAAAGTTATTGCGAACAACCTGAAGATAAAACAGGTCTTTATGATTTTATTCATATCAAAGATAATATTATTAATGTAGACCATATTGTTAATATTAGACAAGTTCAATCTGTAAAAGATGAAAATTATAAGATTATAATTGAACTTGATGATAATAAAGAACCTATTTTCTTTGATTTTGACGATGATTGGGAAGAGTGCAAAGATGTATATGAACAAATACAAATGGCACTTGACTCAGCTAATATAATTACTGACTAAGTTCAGTAATTTACAGCTCTTAAACCGAGTGTTGGTATTGGTCCAGCTTAAACTCCAGAATGCAGGAAAAGTGCGGGAATTAATCAGTGGAGCTGGTTAGAGAATAACATTAGGGCACATCCGAAACACTATGGTGATTGTAATTATGGTTATGGTATTAATGTTATTCTCTTTATAGAAGTGTGGTGTAATGGTAACACTGAAGATTTTGGTTCTTCCGTTTCAGGTTCGAATCCTGACACTTCTACTACTATTGTTAATAGTGTGTTTATTGAATATGTTTGAATAATCGTTTTTGTGGTAGGGACAGGCAATCTTAATTGGTGGTCTGTCCCTTTTTATGCTAATAAAATGGCTGCTATGATAGCTCTTATGCCCTACAATCAAGTTATAATATTCTGATGATGAATTATACCTATATTATATTAAAGTGGCTATACGGGCTTGTAATCGAATCAAAAATTTAACAATTTATAAATTTTTATGGAACATAAAACATTTTATAAAATTAATGTTGAATATACTATTAAAAATAGTGAAACCAACAAAGATGAAGTTAAAAGAGAACAATTAAATATTATTGCTTTAAATGGTCATAAAGCTATGGATTTGGCTTATGAAATTATTAAGCATAAATATAATATTTCAAGTTATGTTTGTTGTGCAATTGCAGGAAAAGATAAAATTTATAAATAATAAAACTATGTTAATTATTACTCCAAAAAATCATGTTTCCTTCAGAAGTGAAGAAATTGCAAGTTTTGCTCTTGCTAAAGATAAAAATAATAAATTTACTATTGTAGATGTATTATTTAAGTCTGGAGCTAATTTAAATCTTCTTTATGATAATGAAGAAGAAGCACAATTATTTTATGATAATATAACTGAAATTATTACCGCTGAATATATTAAATAATTAATGTTATGCCTGTTATTCTTAGTACTCACAAAAATTCTGCTTTCGTTAGTGAAAAAATTGTAGGTGTTTATAAGCAATTAAACCTTGAAACACATAGAATTACTAACAATATTGAAATTGATTTTGATAATGGTAATTCAAGAATTTTAAAATGTAAAAATGCTAAAGAAAGAGATGAATTATATGACAATATTGTTAATGCTATGACACATACTAACTATGGCAAGTAAAATTAATACTAATGATCCTAAGCATCATAAATATGTTACTGTTAATAAATATGAAAGAAAGAAAAAGAAAATAATTGTCATATTTAATCATATTAATAAAATATATAATGTATTTTATCAGCATATTACTGAATGGTGGCTTTTAATGTCATATAATAGTCATTGGAAACACACGGATCATCCTCCATATCATGGCGTTAAAGGTTGTAAAATTATTTATGATGATTGTAATCATACTTCTTATAGAGTTATTAAAAATGGTAAATTTATAACTGAAAAACATAGTTTTATTCCTAAAACATTTTATAGAAAAAATGTACATAGACTTTGGTAACACCCCCGTAAAAGAAGGTATTAAACCTAATCCAATTTTTAGTTGTAAAGATTGTATTCATAGAATATTTATTCCTGGTGGTCTTTGTAGATGTTCTATTACTAATAAATATTTATATTATGACCAAAAATTTAATGAAGAATGTATTAATAAGAATACTGATAATGGAAAAAGAAAATACATTCTTGGTCTTTTTTGTTATAATAATTTAGGTGATACAACATGGACAGGAATACTTACTTATGGTGAATTTCATAATTGTAATGATAGTGATGCTTTTATTGAAGTTGAAAAAGCAAATAATGCTGAATTATCTCAAAGAGTTCCTAATTTTAATAATATTGTTTTATTGTATTGTATAATTGCTGAGAGTAGAGATGGTAAACCTTTCATTCCAAGAACAGAAATAATACCAGAACCAACTCTTAGAGAAATTATAGCTGATGCTAATAGACGATTTGTATAAAACAATAGTCTCTTTAAAGGGGATATAAATATTCTCGCTATATTACATAAGTTAATATATTTAAACAACAATAAACACATGACAAACAAAACTTATACTGTTGAGGATGTTGTTCGTATTCTCAATAAGTTACCAGGCATTAGAGTTGCCGACAAAACTATACGAACTGCAAAAGGTCTTAATATTGGTAGTAAAGTTTGGGGTAAAATTGAGTTTCTAAAGAAACAAGGTTTTAAACATTTAATTACTGATTCTATTAAGCCTACTAAAGTAGATAAGGGTTCTAAAGAGGACTTTGAGGAAGTTAGGAGAAAAAAGAAGAAGAGAGGTATAGATACCATAACCAATGTAAAGTCTATAATGAAGCCGTCTAACTTTAAGATAAAGAAATAGCTATGCATTTTGATTTTAGTGTTCCTGTTAAAAAACAGAAGAACCATACTCAAAAAGTTAAGCTTAAGCTATATACAAATGTTATTAAAAATGTATATTGCATTGCTATTATAGACATTAATGGTATTTATAAGGCTTTGAATATTAATACTGGTGAAGAATACATTATTACTTCAAGAAGTTATAATGTTAAAACAACACAATATTATTCTCAGCAACTTGTTAATGATAAACGAATCCAAGTTATTTCTTTAAATCCTACAAAAGAATTTATGGCTCCTTGGTTATATCTTCCTTTTGCTCCTGGTGTTGGTATGCTTGGTAATCTTGTTAAATCTGAAATTAGTGAAAATCTAATGTTTGATTTAAATAAGACTTTTAAGATGCCTAAAGATAATGAACTTGCTCGTGATGCATTTTTATATTTTAGAGATAATTATAATGTAATATATAATAATATATTAAATAGATATAATGTCAGAGAATCCCTTTACGATGACGGCAAATAAAACTAATGCTCCTACTAATGTAAAAATTAATAGGAGCGTTAGTTTTACTAATGACCAAGCTATTGCTGTAAAAGGATTAACAGACTTTATAAATGATGAGTTTAATCAATCAAAATTTATATATGGTCTTGTTGGTCCTGGTGGTGTAGGTAAAACATTTGTGATAAAATATATTGTTCGTAATTGTAAATATGCTACATCAGTAATTAGATTTACTGCTCCTACACATAAAGCTTGTCGTGTATTTAGTCAAGCATTAGATAATATTGAAACATTTACAATTCAGAGTACATTTGGATTTAGGATTAATATGAATCTTGCAGATTTTGATTATAAAAATCCGCAATTTGACCCTATGGCAAGTCCTAAATTAGATAATGTAGAACTTCTTGTAATAGATGAAAGTTCTATGTTACCTGCTGGATTAGTTCAATATATTAATGATGTTTGTAGAAAAAGAAATATTAAATTGATTTATGTTGGGGATGCAAGTCAGTTGCCTCCTGTTGGTGAAAGAAAATCTACTGCATTTGATAGTTGTGTTAAATTATTTTATTTAAATGAAATAGTTAGACAAGGTGCAAGTAATCCTATTTTAAATATTCTTGATATGCTTAGAGAAGATATCAGAACTAAAAGAACTTCTGCTATTTCTTATTTTGCTAAGCATGTTGGTGAAATGAATTATAATGAAAATGGTGAAGGATATTCTATTATGGGACATACAGATTTTGTAAGAAATATTGCTACTAAGTTCCAGGATGAAGAATATACTACAAATATAGATAAATATAAAATTATTGCTTATACTAATTTAGCTGTAACACAATGGAATAATTTTGTTCGTAAATTAATTATTGACCAAGCAGATAGAGGTATAATTACAAAGAATGACCTTGTTATGTCATATAAAACTATTGTTGATGAATTTAATTCTGTTATTATAAATAATAGTGAAGAATATATTATCAATGATATTGTAAATTATACTGATGCTAAATATAATCTCAAAGGTTATTTAATAAAGTTTCAATTAGTTAATGGTGGACAAATTACTAAACCTTTATTTGTTATAGACCATACCGATAAATTTACTATAATGAAGTATGTACAAACTTTAGATGAACTTGTTAAAGATGCTAAAATGGCTACTGGTGCAGTTCGTAGTAAACGATGGAAAGAATATTTTGATTTTAAAGATAAATTTTTAATTGCTAATAATATTACTCGTAATGGACAAATTATTTATCAAAGAGATTTGGATTATGGTTTTGCTATAACTTCACATAAATCTCAAGGTTCCACTTATGAGAATGTTTTTGTTGATGTTAATGATATTGTATTTGACAGAACTGGTCAAGTATATCCTAATATTGATGATATGCTACGCAGACTTTATGTAGCTTGTAGTCGAACAAGAACTGATTTGATTATTTGCTATGGCCGTTAGAATTAATCAATATGCTTATGATGTTGAAATATTACCAAATTATTTCAGTATCACTGTTATTGATGTTAGCGACTATCTTAAAGTTTTTGCTGATGCGTGTAAGATAAGCGTTAAAAAAGGTAAAGAAAAGAAAACCCCAATTCCTTTAGTTGAAAAATTTACAGTTAAAGAAATTGTTGAAAGACTTGATAAAGTTAAATCTTGGCAATTTGATATAACGGATTATGATGAATCTCAGCATCTATCCTTTATTAAATTTATTAATGATTTAGCACCAAAGAAATTGTCAAATGGTGATGTTTTAATAACATATATGTATGGTTTTAATAGCGGTTCTTATGATAAGTTTATGATGGCTTGTTTTCTTATGTATAGTGGTATATGTAAAGATGCTGGAGAATTATGTAAGAAACTGCACGAAACAAGTAAGAATATTATTGATTTACAAACAGATAGAGAAGCTTTTTTCAAAGATTATTATATGAAAACTCTTCGTGAATATCCTTTGCCTTATAAAGACATTGATGTTATGAAAATTTTTGCTTTGAATAAAGTTGGTAAAGGGGTTAATGAAAAAGGTGAAACTGTTTATTTTGGTAAATCATTAAAGCAAACTTCTATTAATCTTAAATGGTATGAACTTCTTGAATTTGAATTACCGCCTATTAATGATTTAGATAAAGATTTATATCTTAAACGACCTAAATATAAAGGTCTAACCGTTAGTCAATTAAATGAACTTGTTGATAAATGGGATAGACTTATGATTGAGGAATATCGTGGTAAGATGAAACATTATAACAAAAATGATGTATTTATTGTTTGTGAAATGATTCGTCTTTATATTGATGAAATTCGTTTAAGATATAATCTATCTAAAACTTATGAAATAGATGTAATGAATAGTTCTCGAAGTAATGTTGCCAATGTATTGTTTAGAAAGTTTTATTCTGATTTTAGTGGTCTTAGACCTGAACAATGGACAGGTAAGAAAACTGAAAGAACTACTATGAGTTTTAAACGAGTTATTTTTGATAATGTTCGTTTTAAAACTAAACCAATGCAAGATTTTCTTGAAAGTATTAGACCAACAGTATTAACTTCTATTGGTAAAGATGCTTTTCAAAAAGATATAAAAATTGGTAACTTAACCTATACTATGGCTACTGGTGGTTTGCATAGTCAAGATCCACCTCGAAAACTTAAATCAAAATTAAATTATATTGACCTTCCTGATGAAAATGATATTTGGGTTGGTTTAAGTGATGATTCTTATATTTATTGTCATATTGATGTGGGTTCTTTCTATCCAAGTCTTATGGATAAATATGAAATTGCTCCTGACCATATGAATCGAGGTTGTTTTGTTAAACTTGTGGGTTGGTTAAGAAACACTCGTCTTAGAGCAAAACATAGTGAAGAAGATTTGATAGATGGTATTCCTAAAGATATTCTTGCTCAAGCATTAAAGATTGTTATTAATTCTATTTATGGTAAATTAGGTGATGAAAACAGTGATATTTGTGATAGATTAGCTGTGCTTAAAGTTACTATCAATGGTCAATTATTCCTTCTTATGCTTTGTGAAGAACTTGAACTTAATGGTATTGAAGTTGTATCTGGTAATACAGATGGTATTGTTGTAAAGCTTAGAAAAGATAAAAAAGAACTTTGTGATAAAATTGTAAAAGATTGGTGTGAATATACTAAACTTACTGTTGATTCTGAAGAATATACTCACTATATTGATAGAGATATTAATAATTATTTTGCTAAAGAGTTTAATGGTAAGATTACTTATAAAGGGGATTTCAATCCTAAGATTTATGCAGCCGATTTACAAAAAGGATATAATGCTCCTATTGTTGCACAAGCTGTAGAAAATTATTTCTTTTATGATAAGCCAGTTCTTGAAACATTATATGAATGTACTGATATTCTTGATTTCTGTAAAACACAGAATATTGGTAAGAAATTTACAGTAGAATTTTCTATCAATGCTGGAAGTGAAGAAATACAAAGAAATATTAGATTCTATGTTTCTAAATCTGGTGGTTCTTTATTTAAAGTTGATAAAGTTGAAGGTTCTATAAGCAATATGTGTGCTGGATACAGAGTAAAAGTATTGAACACACTTGATGATAAACCTATAACTCAAAGAGATATTGATTATGAATATTATTATAATGAAGCTTTAAAACTTATTGATCCTATTATGTTAGGTATTAGTCCTAATCAGAAAGGTGATAAAAGTAAAGGTACTAAATCCGGTAAAGCTTTATTAAAGAAATATGGTGGTGGCTCTTATGCTTCACTATTTGATGATAACGAAGATGATTGACTATAATAAAATCAATGAAAATCTACAAAATGATTTTGTAGCTAATAAAGGTAAAGGAATAGTCTTTGCTTATCCTCCTTTAAATATAGGAAATGTTTTATTAGGTACAATTGGTAGACTTATACTTAAAAGACCTGATGAAAAGATTCTTATAGTTATTGGAGAATATAGATATAAAGAAGAAATTCTTAAATCTATAAAAGAAAGGGTTGACTTACAACAAGCTGTTTATATAGAAAACCATCTTCAATTTCTTAGTCAATCCTATGCTTTTACTAAGTTATATTTGTATACTGTTAATATTCTTGTCGGTATTGAAAGTCCTGAATTTATTAAAAAGTCTTATACCGAAAGTAAATTTACTTTATCTATTATTACTAATCCTGCTCTTAGATTAAATATACTAAATTCTATTAGAAGTATCATGCCGGTACTTAATATTGGTGTTGCTGAAAATGATTTACAATCAGCTAAAATTAATACTCCTGTTAAAGAATATAGACATCCTGTTTATTTTACAGAAGAAGAACAAGCTCAATATAATAAATATTCTTCTTTTATTAAAGATAGTATGACTGTATTTGGTGAATTTGAAAATGTTGAGTATTGTAGAAATGGTAATAAAGTTACCGGTGCTTCTTATATGCAATGTTGTACTGAACTTGCTTATCAAAATGGTTGGAATAGTGAACTTGATATGTCTGTTGAATTTAATGTTCAAATTGATAGAATTTATAATCCAAATGCTATTCATGAAAGAGCGCAACTTATTTATAATATAACAAGAGAACGAAAGAATTTTGTTTGTAATGCTCCTGAAAAAATTAAAGAGATTATAAAGATTGTTAAGGCAAACCCCTATAAAGGAATTGTCATTGTTAGCAAGTCTGGAGATTTCGCTAATGAAATAGCTGAAGCATTAACTAAAGCAAATTATCCTTGTGGTTTATATCATAATGAAATTCCTTCTTCTTTAATGCCTGATGAAAATGGTGAACCTATTAAATATAAAAGTGGCATTAATAAAGGAAAACCTAAATTGTTTAAAGCTGATGCGCTTTCTACATATTGGGCACAATGTTATGCTTATGGTAATCCACATATTCTTTCTATGAAAGCCAGTTCTGATCCTAAACTTGATATTAATATAGATATGGTTATCTTTACTACAACTCTTGTTGATGATATATTTAAGTTCAAGGCTCGTTTTAGAAATTGTAAATTTCCTGAAGCTACAACTGAAATACATAGGATTTATGTTGCTAATACTATTGAAGAAAATTCAATGTATAATGAACGCCCTACGAATTTAATAACATTATGCGAAACCGATGCAGTTGGGGATATATCAATAAATGAGGAAACAGGCGAAATAAATTTGTAATTTCTTTTAGCGAATATTGTTTTTGTCATTAAAAATCCCTATTATTGTATCAGCAAACGCAACGAAAGGTCTTTGAAATATGGAAACTAATGGTAAAGTTAGTTCTGCTGAACTTGATAATAATAATCCAAGTGAAAGTTCAGCTAAAGAACAACCTACACCTACTGTTAAAGCATTGAGTACAATCAATGACCAAAGTCTAAGTAGAATTAACCTTTTTGATGAAAAACAACTTGTTGCTGCTGAAAACTTTATTACTAAGGTTATGCGTAGCAAGAAAGGTGGTATCGAAAGTGTTAATGATGGTCTTGCCGTTCTTATGAGAGCTCAAGATCTTAATCTACCTTTTAGTACTTGTCTTGAACATATTCATGTTATTAATGGTAAAACTGGTGTAGATGTGCATATTATTAAGGCGTTATTGTTGAGGGCAGCTTGTACTTGGGAAGTCACTAAAGACTATCAAGCTCTGTATGAATATACAGACGGCTTTAACTCCTATAATGATGGTAATCTTCCAGAATATGCTGTTAGATGTAAATCTAAAGATGATGCTGAAGCTAAATCAAAGGCAGCCGCTGAGGATGATGATAAAATTTATCTTTATCCTGTCCGTTTTTATAAGGGATTTGATAATAATCTTTATAAAGATTATCAATTAAATCAAGCGGCTAATAAATTTGCTATTGTACGCAATCCTGCTGAAGCTAAAAGTGCAAAAGATGCTGGTAAGATTCCTGTCGTTAGATGTGCTGCTGTCCCTGTCGATTATGTTACTGAATATACATTTACTCGTATAATGCCTGATGGTAGAGTTATGACCGCTACTGGTCATTTTAGTCGTAATGAGGCTCTTGCCGCTGGTTTATTTGAGAAAGACACTTATGGTAAATATGCTCGAATCTTGATTGGTCATAGAGCTTTTACTTACGGTGCTCGTGAAATTGGTTCTGATGTTTTATTTGGTGTAATGGAAACTACCGAACTTAAAATCGTTAATGGAATCACTCTTAGTGATGGCGATTTCAAAGAAGTTGATAGTGTTACCATTGATGACCAACCACAAAGTTAAAGTGAACTTACACTTACAAAAGTACAAATAAACCTTATGTTTAATCTTTTAACAGTTAAAAATCATGAAAACTGCTACTTCCAAACTCGCTTTTGGCTTTAATGCCGTTATCGCTGGTCAGCGTAAAGTTGTTGACACTCCTGAGCTTGTTGCTCTGACTACCAATGGTGGTTTCCGTATTTCTCGTCCTGTTTCCAAGGCTCTTGGCATTCAGCATGGTGAGTACATTCAGTTTGTTCAGAATCTTGACCAGGTTCAGGCTGCTATCAATGCTAAAGCTGATGCTTATGTTGAGTGGGCTGCTCAGAATGGTCTTGATGTTGATGCCGAGGAAACTGCTGCTGCTTTCCACAAGGAGTTCGATATGTGGGGTATTGTTAAGGGTTATGCTCTTTACAATGATAAGGGTACTTCCCAGACCTGCACTGACCGTCTGACTAAAGCTGATCGTGAGGCTTATGCTGCTAAGAATTATGATGAAATTCTTGCTCAAGCTCAGGAGTCTGGTTCTGATGAACTGAAAGACGCTATTGCTGCTTGTGGTGATAACAAGGAGGAAATCATCAAGGTTCTTGCCACTGTTGTTCGTGGTGAAGAGAAGCAGAAGTATTCTGGTTCTAAGGTTGCTAATACTTCCGAGATGCTCGGTGCTGGTGTTGTTCTGAACTTTACCGATAGTAATGTTTGGAATATTCTTAAGAATGGTATGGGTGAGGATGCTGCTAAGAAAGCTCGTAAATTCCCTATCGACCTTGATGCTATGACTACCATTACTCTGTTTAATGGTTATGAGAACATTGAGGTTCCTTGCCTTCCTTTCGATGCTTCCGAGTATGAGGATGTGGATGCTGCCCGTTCTCGTGATGCTGAGTAATTAATTGCTCAAACCGTTATAGGCGGTAGTAGTGGTTAAACTGCTACCGCCTTTATTTTCGTTATTATAATAACTTTTTAAAAAATTCAAAAATTTATGGCAGAAGAAGTAAAAGCTCCTGCAGCTGGTGCACAAGCTGCTGCGGCTAAGCCTGTCCGTCGTAGAGGTATTAGTAATGAGACTGCTGGCACAACTCGTGCTAAATTCAGTCACACCGATTGTAAACCTAATGGTCTTTTCCTTGCTCATCTTGACGATGTTGCTCTGACTAAGGTTGACATTAAGGAAGATAGTGCTGGTATGCCTTCTTTCCGCGGTATTGAACTGAATCGTCTTGTTCTTACTTTTGCTTCTAATGAAGAGGATAAGACTAAACGCCGTTATCAAACCCTTTCCTTTATGCCTGTGGAGAGTAATGTAAATACTATTCCTGGTGGCAAAGAAGAGTGGAAAGTTACTCGTGTATTTAATTATCTTAAGCACATCCTTGATGTTTATGTCCTTCGTGGTGCTCCTATGACTCCTGCTATGGAGGATGCTCTTAGTCTTCCTTTTGAGGATTTTGATGAGAACGGAGAATACAATCAAGTTGCTCCTGAAGTTGTTGCTGCTGGTTGGAATCAGCTTTTTGCTAATTTCTTCAATCTTATCAATACTGCTAAAGAGGGTGCTCCTGCTTGGAAGACTAAGGAAGGTAAGCCCATTATTGTATGGATTAAACTTCTTAGGTATGTAAAGGGTGGTAAAGGTTGGACTGAGATTGATAGAGGTAATCTTTCTTTCCCTACCTATCCTGGTGAAGGTGTTATTGAGCCTTATATTCAGAATCAGCCTCCTATGATTAAGCTTGATGTTACTCGTGAAGCTATCAAACCTATGAACATTGAAAAGAACAAGAAACCTAATCTTCAGATGCCTGGCGCTCCTGCTGGCGGTGTTGATGCTGGTCCTGGTTTTGGTGGTCAAGGTAGTGAAATGGGTGGCATGGCTGGCTATGGCTTTGGTGATTCTGAAGTTGTTGGTGATATGCCTGCTGACATTTTCTAATCCTTTCGTGCTTTTTGCTAAGGCTGGTGTCTGTAAAGATGCCAGCCTTTAATTTTTTATTAAAATGGGTAGAAATATTAATACTGAAAATGTAAATAAAAGTTATATCTTAAGCAAAGTTAGTCAAGTTACTATATTTTCTACTTATTTCAATACGCCAGCTGAAATTATACAATGGTGTATAGATACTGGTAAATTTATTTGTTCTCCTATTAGAGAAGATGTTCATCCTACATTTGGTTTCAGATATGATAATCGAGGTAGATTAAAGGGTAAAGATTTCGCTGGATATTTCTGGGGAGATTGCTTTGATGCTGCTGCTTTTATCATTTCTCGTATAGAAAATAGAAAAATCAATATTGCTAATAAAGGTGATTTCGTGTATGTGCTTAAACATATTATGCGTATGCACTCTGACTTCTTTTATGGGGGACAACAAGATTCTACTTTAACTGATGCAATCAAGCTTAGTCTTGATAGAATCCGTAAAAAGAAACCTAATATCGAACTTGTTGTTAGAGATTGGAATAAATATGATGAAGATTATTGGGGACAATTCGGTGTAAACCTTCCATATCTTAATCGTCATTTTGTTTATCCTGTCGAACAATATTATATTGAGCGTTCAGTTAATCCTGAACCTAAATATTTTTATGACCCTAAAGATGTTTGTTATGCATATCTTCTTGGTCATAAAAAAGGATATCTTCCAAGCATTAAGTTATACTTTCCTTTAAGACCACACGGAGGAACACGATTTATTACTAATGCTAATCATCTTGAGGGTATTTACAATTTGTATAGTACAAATTATGATTTTATAGTTCTTACTAAATCAAGTAAAGATAGATTATCTCTTGGTTGTACTTGGGAAAGTCTTAGTCTTGGTTATAGTAAGCACCCTCTTAAAGTCGGTTTCATAAATATTCCACATGAAACTTATAGACTTCGTGAAAATGAATATAATTGGATGATAAGTAAGCTTGCTTATGATGGAGAACTAATTTCTCTTATGGATAATGATAGAACTGGTATGGAAGAAGCTCAATGGCTTCGTAAAAAATATAAAATCAGACCTATTATTATTCCTAAAGAACTTGGTGCAAAAGACTTTGCTGAACTTCGTTCTAAATACGATATTGCACAAATAACAGATTTTATTAAACAAACAATAAACTACATTAACAATTATGGCAAAGACAAGATGCTTGTTCGATACACAGAAGAGAGTTCTTCTAAGCCGTTCTGATAAAGGCGACTATGGAGTTTTTATGGAAGCTATTACCGAAGAAACTGAACTCAGTATTGATAAACAAAATGATGTTCATGGTTCTTTTAGGTATCAAACCTCTAAAGGTCAAATAGCTACCAATAGTAATACTTATTTGTATGGCGAAATAGATTTAAATAATCCTAAAGATATTAAATATCTTATGAGATTTAGAAATGCTATTCTTAATTCTTATGATTATCATCAATGGTATTATACATCTTTTAAATATGAAACTGGTATGATTACTGCTAATGAAGAAGGTATCTTTAAAGGTATTAACTTTATTGCAGATCCTATTAAATGGTTTAAATATAATCATTGCATTCTTGGTAAACCTAAAAGGATTATCATTTATAAAGATGCTATAGCTAGAAGATTAGAACAATGATTAATGAACTTGCTAATATTGCTCAATACGATGTTTATGTTTATAATGATGAAGGAGAATGTGTGCACGATTATGTAGGTAATGATTTAGATGCTGCAAGAACTTCATTTGAAAATCTTAAAAGTATCAATTCTACTACACCTATTGAAAAAGACATAACCGTAGTCCTTTACGATAATTGGAATGAAAAAATCGTAGAAGATTATAATACTCTTAGGGATGCATGATATTAATATAGATACTAATTATCATAATTATGATGCTATGCAGTATTATAGTTATGAAGCTATACTCCAAACCCCTGTAAAGAAACTGTTAGATTCTCTGCTTTCTGACCTTGATGCTACTAAGTTGTATAAAGGTACTCAAATTACCCCTACAAATAGTTGGCGATATGAAGAAACAGTTGAAAGATTTATTAGAACTCTTTTTAGAATTCCTCTTTATGACTTTGTTCTATACAATAATTATGTGAAACTTCTATTGGATAGACACAATGAAAATCTGGAATTTGAAGCTAATTATCAAAAGCCTCAACCTGAAGTTAAGAAAAAGACTAAAGGTTCTACTAAAAAGAAAGTTCCTAATCTTTATGTCCGTACAGAAACTCATAATCTCTTTACAGGGGAATTGGAGTATGATTATACTAATTTTGCTACTGGTGATAGTTTCATTAGTCCTGACCCTAATCTTCTTGAGCAACTAAATGCTTCTAAAAAGAAAAAGAAAGAACCAAGAAAAGACTTTGGAAAGATAATATTAAATTTCAATTTAAAGTAATGGCTCAAAATATTTTAAATTATACATCTGCGCTTTATCGTAAAGATAATAACGGAAACATTAGTTTCTGGAATGCTGAAACACAAGATGTATGTACAATTCATATTCAGCATGGAAGACTTGATGGTCATCCTATTGATGAATATATTAAGACTCATAGAAATACTTCTGATGAAATTAAGTCAAGAAGAGATGCTAAAAGAAAGACAGGATATAAGTTTTTAAGTGAACTTAAAGATAATATAGAACTTCCTTCTATTAATAATCTTCAACAATATCTTGAAACTTATCTTCCTTCTATTCGTACAACTGCTGATGGTTCAACTTTAGCTATGTTAGCTAAATCTTTTGATAAAGCTAATAATATATTTAAAAAAGTTGGTGGTTATTTTGGTCAGTATAAAATCAATGGTCTTCGTTGTTTTATTCGTGCTGAAGAAGGTAAAGGATTATTTCAGGATTATCATTTAACTTTTCAATCAAGAGAAGGAACTTATTGGGATAGTCTTGATATTCTTGAAGAAAAACTTATTGATTTATTACCAATAGGACTTTTAGATTTAATGTGCCACGAAGGATATGTTCTTGATGGAGAACTTTATATTCCTGGATATAGTGTTAATGATATTAATTCTGCTGTAAAAAATAGAGAAAATCCTTTGAATAGACAACTTCAATATTGGTGTTATGATTTAGCTATTGAAGATACTGCTCAATATAAAAGATTTGAAATTCTTGATGGATATCTTGATGTCTTTCAACATGATTATTTTGAAAAGCGCCAGCATCTTAATAATCTTGATACTTTAATTTATCTTCCAAGATTTAATATTGTTGATGAAGAAATGGCTCGTAAGAAACGAGATGATTTCATTGATTTAGGTTTTGAAGGTCTTATTATGCGTAATCCTATTGAGGAATATCAATTTGGTAAGAGAAACATGAGTATGCTTAAGTATAAACGAAGCACTGATGGTAAATTCCTTATTATTGATATTTATCCTGAAGGAGAAAAACGAGATTTACCTTTATTTAAACTTAAGAATGATATTAATAATGCTACATTTGAAGTTCATATTAATGGTACTTTTGATTATCAAAAAATATTTCTTGATGATAAAATAAGAGAAAATACAATAGGAAAATATATGTATGTTGAATTTGGTGAACGGAGTGGTGTAAATCAGCTTCCTTTTCATTGTAAACTTGTAACTCTTTATAATAATGAAACAAGCTCCCACTAAAATATCAACAAATCCTAAAAAGCTTCGAGTTGTTAGAGTTAAGGATAATAAAGCTATAACAGTTTATGGTTTTAAAAATGCTTCAGACCTTACAAAAGTTCCTGAAGGTAGATTAAAATATATTCTTAATACTAACAAAGAAGCTAATGGATATAAGTTTTATGATAGATAATGTGTAATCCATTAATACAGTTTGAAATTGTAAATCCAGTTACCAATAAAAAGAAACCTTGTTATGATGCAGCAAATAATCTTTTTATTTTTCCTGTAAAAACAAAATATAGATATTATATTGAAGCACGAACTCTTGATGAAGATACTGGTGAATATAAATGGTATCTTCTTCTTGGAACTAAAAAGTTTTCAGAACATTGTAGACTTTGTGAAGTAAATATGTATCGTAGTTGTAAAATTCATCCTCGTGGAGAATTTAAAGAATTTATTGCTCGTGAATGTGCTGAACGAGGTAATGTTGATATGGATAAGACAGATGCCAATGCCGATTATGATGTTTGGCTAATTAGTTAATTTGTGTGAGCCGTCAGTAAAGCTGGCGGCTCTTTTTGTTTCTTTGCCGCTTTCCTTGCCCTACAATCGACTTTAAGACGCTTAATGTATAATCCTATATTATAAGGTCTAAAACGCTTTCTACGGGCTTAAAATTGGCTCAAAAATTTAGAAAATTAAATTTTGTCATTTATTTAATAATTAGTATATTTGTATATGAAATATCCTACTGTTATTGGTATTGGTGGTCAAAAACATAGTGGTAAAGATACTTTTGCTTCTATGCTTTTTTATATTAATTCTGTTGGTCCTGCTGCTGCAAAATATAATACTTGGTATGAACATTTTATGAATTTTAATTTTAGTAGCAGACAAATGGTAATACATTTTGCTGATTCTTTAAAAACTGCTTGTGCTGATATATTTGGTATTGAACGAAAATTATTTGATATTACTGAATATAAGGATAATAAATATTATTCTTTTAGAGATAATAAGTTTATTGATGAAAAAGAAATAACTGTTGATCAACAAAGACTTGCTCCTACAGATTTATTAAATTTTAACAATTTTGCTAGTAAAATTGCTAATAATCCTGATGCTCCTTTGATTAAAATTAGGAATTTAATGACTACTTTTGCTGATACTATGAAGTTTGTTTTTGGTGAAGATGTATTTGTTAATAGTACATTAAGAAGAATTGATAAAATTATAGAATCTTTTAATTTTTGTATAGTTCCTGATGTAAGATTTAATAATGAAGTTATTGCTCTTCATCAAACTGAAGATAAATGGCAAGGCTTTGTAGTTAAACTTATAAGACCTGATGAAACTCAGGTTGAAAATTTACATAATTCTGAAGTTCAAGATTATTATCCTGACTATACTATTATGAATGATGGTACTCTATTTAATTTATTTTATAAAGCAATTGATGTTTATAATAAAATAAATAATGAAATGGAGTCAAGAATTAAAATTAAAAACGAACTTTATAAACTAAAGCAAAATGAAGCTAATTAAACCATATGTTGAGCATTGGGCTAATAAAGATAATACTGCTCATGCTATAAAATGTGCTCAAGTTTGTTATGCTTCTGATGTAGATGTAAAAAATCCTGAAGCTTGGCTTAATGCTAAAAGAAAAGCAGGACATTTATCTATTTTCAGACATCAAACTTATTATTTTCTTATCCCTACCATTGTTATTACTCAAATGATGGAACAATTCTTTATTAATAGCCCTTATGTGGGTTATTATAAAGACAAAGAATGGGGATATGTTTCTGTTAATGGTCAAGTTTATATTGAAGTTAAATGGTTAGCTCATTTATTTAAATATTCTTCAAGTGAACTTGGTTTAATGAATGTTGCTACTGAAAACGGTTGTGCTACTCAAGTAGAACGAATACTACGGAGAACAATGTATATTGTTACTCAAATAAGTACATCTCGTGAACTTAATAGAGTTTCTCCTAACAATATTTGTGAACAATCTACACGATATTGTAATTTTACTAAAGATAAATTTGATGGTGAAGTTAAAATTTGTCAACCTTGGTGGTTTGATGATGAAAAACATGATGCAGTAAAACAAAATCATTATTTACGAGGTATTGAAATTGCTACTAATGTTTATAAAGAACTTGTAGATTCTGGTATGCGACCTCAAGATGCAAGAGGAGTTCTTCCTTTAGATACTGCTACCATTGTTGTTTATACTTATCGTGTAGAAGAATGGGCTCATATTCTTAATCTTCGTTATTATGGTGTTACTGGAGCTCCACATCCTAATGCAAAAATTATTGCAAATATGATTCGTGAAGAATTAAATGGTACTCTTATAGAAAATTATTTTAACGAAGAAATAGAAGTTTAATTATGAAATATATTTATATTTTTGATTATACTTTTGACAGAATTTATGAAGCTGTCGTTCCAGAGTCAGATATCATTGAAAATATGAATAATATAGAAGCTTATCTTATAAAAGAATTTAATGTTAGAGAATCTTCTACTCATTATATGATTTCTGACAAAAAACTTGAAATAGAAACCATTGAAAAAGTTAAATAAACTATGCCCAGCTTATTTGAAATTGGAGATCATCTTAAAGCTATTTGTAATGAGCTTGAAGAGAATGGTGGTGAGTTAACTGAAGAACTTGCCAAAGAACTTGAAATAACCCAAAATAATCTTGAAGAGAAAATTGAAGATTATTGCAAGGTTATTACTATGTATAAATCTAATGTTGATTGTTGTAAAGAAGAAAAAGCTCGTGTTAATAGTATTCAAAAGACTAAAGAAAATGTCATTGAAAAACTTAAAGCACGACTTCTTGAAGCAGTTCAACTGTATGGTGATACTGGTAAATCTGGTAATAAAGTTATTGAACTTTCTACTCGTAAATTATTTACTAAGAGTACTACTTCTATTGAAGAAAATGAAACTCGTAGAAACAAACTTGTTTATCATTTTCTTAATTTTATTAGTGAACTTTCTCAGCAAGGTATTCTTGAACTTGGAGAAACCATTGATGTTAATGGTTTATTAGCTTCTGTTAATGCTAATGCTAAGGCTGAATATGAATTACCTGATGAATTTGGCAATACCCCTGTAGAAGAATTTGTTCCATACACTATTGCTGATTTACAAGCTATTAAACTTAATATAACAGAATCTGTTAGTCTTTATAATATGATAACTCGTGATTCTGTTGTTGGAACACTTATTGCTTCTAATGAAATTCATCCTATTAGTTCCGAATTAGATAAAGATATTGCTAAAGCTATACTTAATAATGCTCTTCTTTCTGAAGAAGCATCTCCATTAACTGTTGGTTCTTTTGTTAAGAAAGACAGTCTTACTATAAAATGATTCTATTTGAAATAAAAGATACTGATTCTGAATTTATCAGACATCTTAAAACTGAAGCAAATATTGCTATTCAGATACAAGAGGAACGAGGAGAAAGTATACGACAAGATGATATTGCTTGTGCTGTTAAAGGTTTAGAAACTCTTGCCAGATACAGCGAAAACTATACTGACCTTAGAGCATATCTTAATCGTATGACTGATTTTATACGATTTGGTATATTTTCTCCTCTAACTCTTTCTGAAGGTGAGTTTGTATACAAACAACCAGGTCTTGCAGTTAATAGAAGAATTCCTTATGTTTATAAAGATTTAACTTCTATTTTCTACACTCTTGCTTTTAAAAAAGAACTTTGTGAGTATTATGATGCAAGAAATAATATAAATTATCCTAAATCCTCAGAGAATATGGATTTTTTAACTCCTCTCTTTACAGGGGGCGAAAATCGAATTTATATTATTAAAGGTACAACACTTACAAATATTTATTTTGATAAAGCATATATAAAAGACTTTAATCTTATTAATGGCTGGTTTCCTCGACCTTCTATAGAAATTCAAATAATTAGATATTTTATAGATAACTATTATATTGATTTCTGTAATTTTCATGCAGCAGCCGTTAATAAACTTCGTACTTCTTATAAACTTCATGTTATAGAAGATAACGAAGAATCTCTTAAACTTTTTGGAGTTAAAACAAATATTAAAAAAGATGCCTTATTTAGTAAAGGGAGCACCTTTTAGATATCCTGGTGCTGTAAATGTTGAAGATTGTAAATCTTCACAAGAAGTTATGGAAAAAGCTAAGCTTGATTGGCTTGTTGATAAATGTCCTATGTATGCTTTTATGCCTGCTAAGGATAATGGTTCTGACTTTGATGTTGATGATACAAAACACAATCAAAGTTTTCTTGAGAATACTGTTGAAGGACCAAAAATTCTTCGTGAATGTCCTAATGCTTATGGAATTTTTAGAACTGACTATAATATTCCTCTTGGACTTGTAAAAGAAAGATATGAACCAGTTCAAAATCTTGATGCTTTTAAGTTTTTCGATACTGCTATTGGAAAAAATGAAGCAATCTGGCAAACCGCGGGCTGGTTTGGTAATGGACAGCGTATATTTGTTTCTGCTAAACTTCCTGACAATATTTTGGTTAACGGTGATCCTGTTGATAATTATCTTGTTTTTACCAATAGTCATGATGGCTCCACTGGTGTTAAAATTCTTTTTACTCCTATTAGAGTTGTTTGTCAGAATACTTTAAATGCTGCAATTCGTGGTGCTCAAAATTTTGTTAGTTTTAGGCACACTCAATCTGTTCATAAGAATATTGATATTGCTCATGAAATTCTTGGTATTACTCGTAAGCAAATAGAGATTGTTAATGAAGCCTATACTCAAATGGCTAAAGTTAAAATTGATGATAAGAAAGCTATTGAAATAATGGCTAATGTTGTGTTTAGTGAAGCTGAACTTCTTAGGCTTAAACAAACTAATCATACTCCTGAACAAGTAGCTCAGCGTTATTATTGGGCTATTAATGATGCCGAACTTTCTACTCAGAAAGTTAATATTCTTTCTAAGATGGTTGATTATTATAGTATGGGTCCTGGTCAGAAAGAAATTATGGGCACAGGTTGGGGTGTTTATGGTGCTATCACTGGTTATTATTCTAATATAGATAATACTGAAAAAGAGAAGCGTATGGATACTCTTCTCTATGGCGATAGAAGTCGTAAAATTCAGCAAGCTGGAGAATTTATTCTTCAATCTGCTTAATATGCTAACCAAAAAAGACCTTCATCTATTAATAGGTTTTCATAATCATTGGATTGATGATAAGAATGTAACAACTTATATAAATTCTTTTAGAGGAATGTTTGTAAGTGTTAGATTTGCCTATTATAATATAAATGAAGATGGTAGCACAGGTAAGCTAATTTTTAGTATTGAAAAGATGCTTAAATCTAAAGCAGATTTAAATATTTATGAAGCTGATGTTCTTAGTCAATTAGCAAATCACTTATTAACAAACATTAAAAAGTTATGAAAGAGCTTAATGAAACAATTAATTTAATGGCAAGTGAAGATTATAAAGATCGTTTTGCTGCCGAGTATTATCAACTTGAAACTCGTTATCTTAAATTAAAAGCTATGACTAAAAAGTGGGATAAAGGTGAACTTAAGTTTACTCCTACTTGTCCTCGTTCTGTTTATGACAGACAACTTAGTTGTATGCTTTTATATTTATTTATTCTTATTGAAAGAGCTGAACTTGAACAAGTTAAGCTTGATATTGATGATGAAATGGGTAAAATATTTACTACTTATGAAGAAAACGAAATTATTATAAGTAAACAAATTCGTGTAGATATTGATGATATTATTCGTCGTGTTAAGAATATGCCTGTTAGTGCAGAAAGTCATATGTCCTTAATTAAGCTTCAAGAAGCTGTAATGTGGATGGGTATGAATCTTAAACGACTTGGTAATCCTAATCCTTATCCTAACAGCAGAAATACTAATAATGAAAAAGTAGATAAAACTGCTGATGGTTTACATTTTTAAATTATGTTAAGTAGAGAAAGTGAAATAATTGTTAATGCAATTATTGAAGCAAGGCGTCTTGATAATGCTCCTGATGATATTTTTATTAAACATATTACAAAAATTGTTTCTGAATTAGATGAACTTCCTGTTAAAATTTATTGTGAAAGCCCTGAATATTCTGTTCCTCAATATGCTCATGAAGGTGAAGATGCTTGTATGGATTTAAGAGCAAGATGGATTGAAAGAAGAGTAGATAGAGTTATTTGTCATACAGGTATTCATGTTGAACTTCCTCCATTTCATCAACTTAATATTTATCCTCGTAGTGGACTTACTAAAACAGATTGGTATATAGCAAATACTCCAGGTATAGGTGATTCTGGATATCGTGGTGAAATTCTTGTTGTATTTAGACCTATTCATGGTATGGATAGAGAAACTTTCCCCTATGAAGAAGGAGATAGAGTTGCTCAATGTCAAGTTGTTTATGCTCCTAATGTTAAATGGGAAAGAGTTGAAGCCATTAATGATTTAAGTCCAAGTAAAAGAGGAGATGGTGGATATGGCTCGACAGGTAAAGCTTAAAAAAGATGAACTTGTCTTTATAGGTTATGATTATTGGTCAAGACCTATTTATAGTTATCATGGTAAATTTTTTAAAGACATAAGTCTAAAAGGTACAAAGGACAATATTCCTGATGTATTATATAGTGCTGTTAATAATGATATAGAAGGAGAACCATATAACCCTTATGAGTGTGAATAATATGGAAAAGAAAAAGAAACTTAAAAGATACAATGTTTTTATAACTTGGTATCCTGCTTATATTGACACTTATGATGATGCTCTTGGTATATGGGCCTATAGTAAAGCTGATGTTATAAATGCTTTAGAACATTATTATAATCCTAATTTAATTAATTCTATTTATAGTATTAAAATATATTATATGTGGTTTGATACCATTTGGTATAGATTAACTAAAAAAGTTCCTGATAAGCCTTCTATTGAACATCTTTAAGATTTTAGTAATGTAAGTGTAAGTAAAAAATCTAAATTCTTAAATTTTTGCTTCAATTTGGGGCGATTTCAGACACTTTAACTTGATAATGTATAGAGTTATATGTATGAGGATATAAAAGTCGATTGTAGCCAGCGCAAGGTGGCAAAGAATTGATTTTTGAAACAAAAAATAAAGCCGTAGGATTTGGAGTATTCTCCGTTCCTACGGCTTTTTTAATATTATTTACTGCCTTAATATCATTTATAATATCTTAAACTTCATCATTAATTTATTACATATTATATTAATCATTATCATAAGATTGTTCATCATCCGGAGCTATCATGTCTGCAATAGACCTTGCAAGACGAGTACTAATAGTAGATTCATTAAGTCTATAATAATTATTATTTTTAGCAATATTCTGGATTCGTTTAACAATACGCCAACCAGGAATATTTCTTTGAATAACAACACCAAATTTATTTTGACCTTTATAAAGACCATTAGGATAAATTACTTCAAATGAAGGGTCAATAAGATATTTAGTACCTAAATCAACAACTTTAAATAAATCCTTAACAGTAGATAAAGCCGCTACAGGACTTGACCAAAGAGTTGCTCCTTCAGAATAAAGTCCGGTAATTGTATACATTTTACTTTCAGTTAATAATCTGTCAGCAATATATAAACAAGAACCAACAAATCTATCATCTTTAAGGTCATCATCATCAGTCATAAGATAAATAGCAAAAGCAAGTAAGAAAGCTGCACCAATACCTGCTAAATCACCAAGACATCTCATAATATTATTCTTTTCCCACGTAGGAAGAACATTCCATTCAAAAGCAACAATATTACCAATATCAAAAACTCTTGACATAAAAGTACTAAATGATTTAACAGCATCTTCATCTGTAGCTTCAGAATAACTTGCTTGACTTGCAGGATTAACTACATCCTTTGCAATATTAGCAGCAAGTTTAAATGCAGATACATAAGAACCATAATCGACAGTACCTCGAGATTCATTAAACATACCATTAACACGGAATCGTTTCATTATTCCAGGATAAAGATGTTTATGATACTGCATAACAAGATTACCAAACCAATATTGTTCTATACGAGCACCACCCATTTTATTATAAACACCATGTATTTTATCATTAACTTGTTGAACTTTCCATTTAAGTTCTCCAAGTTGTTTATCAGTTAATAAATCATTAGGTCTTTCTTTACCATCAACAATTATAGGTTTAATTCTTATTTTACCATCATGAAGTTCTAATTGACTCATTACAGTTTTAAGCTCATTAAATTTTTCTTTTGCTGTTTTAGCAGCAATCTTGCGAGCTTCATTATATTCTTTAGCTATCTTATGTCTAAGATTAGTATCTTGTATAGAACGAATATTATCAGCAATAGGATCTCGTTTAAATCTATCATATTGTCTTTGAGTATTTTTATCTAATCTTTTAAGATTAAATTTAAATCTATCAAGTAAAACAAGGTCATTTTCTCTAAGAACTTGTTCATAAGTTTGTATATCTAAATCAGCAGTATATTGGTCAAATGAAACCATTTGAACATTACCATTATCATCTTTATATAATCTATGAGATTCAAGCATAGCAAATAAAACACTGTTTTGCATAAAATGCTCACCACCAGATTGGAAAGAATATAAAAAGCGATTTAATTTTTTACTTCTTTCTACAGTATCACTATCTTTAGCAAGTTCAAGTATTTGATCATAATCAACAATATCAAAATATTTTGTTAAAGCTACATAAAAATCATTAGTTTTTGCATCAAAGAAATCTGCAATCATTTTAGGAGATTTTCTAAGATAAGTACCTGTAGCTTTTCTCCATTCTTCAGTAGTAAAGAATTCTTTTGCTAATGCTTCACCAAATATATTTACAAAACCAGTATTAACATTAGCTATACCACCAAGTAAATTAAATATCATAAATTTAGCAGAAATCATATTTTGAAGTAAATCACTATATCTATTTAAAGGGGATAGATTTTTATATTCTTTAAATAAGAATCGTCTTGCCCAATTAGTAAATACTAAATAAGCGTTATTTTGATTTGTTTCATTATAAATATCGTAATCACTTCTACTAAGTTTTTTATTATTAGAAAGTTTATTGAAATTATTAACTTTATAAGCATTTCTTCCTTTTAAATCTTCAATCATTATATAAATTAAATCTTTAGTAGATTCTCTAGCAAGATAGTCAGTACCATTATAAATTAACTGTTGAAAAACTTCTTTATAGTTTCTATTAGCAAGTTGATTATCTATACGAAGATTTTCTTTGTCAATTTCTTCATTTTGTTTACGAATATCTTTAACAAGTTGCTTGTATTTTTCTTCATCTTCATTATCAAGCATCTTAGGAATTTCTATATGTTTTTTAGTTCCAACACCTTTAATTAATTGGAACATATCAAAATTAGCATTAAAATCATGACTAAAATCAATTATATCATGCCATTCTCTATCATTATAATTTCTAGTAGTTAAACCTACAGCATTAAGAGCTTGTTTACCATACCATTTAGCATCAACAGGAACTGTCCTCATACGAGGTAAAAATCCTTGATTAACAAATTGTTTTGATTTATAATTAGTAGCATAAGCATTTACAGTATCTTGTAAGAACTTTAACATATCAAGTTCTTTCTTAGTAAGATTTTTATATTTAGGATTTTTATAAGTACTATCATTAATTTTATAATTAGAAGCACCTTTTTTAAATTCAGGATTATCTTTACCTTCTTTTATGCTTCTTCTTGTATGAGCATTTACAGGTTCAAAATCATAAACAGCTTCATCACCTACTGGAGAAACTTCCATTCTTGTCCAAATAGGAATCCATTCAAATTCTCGTTTGTAAGGATTGTAAACCGTGTTAGCTGCTTTAAATTCATCATAGGTTCCATTAAGTTGAGCATTACGCACAGCTTCTTCCCAATAAGGAGTAAATACAGTTTGAACTCTTGTCCGCATAAATCTGCGAGCTTCTGTTTTAATTTCATTAACATATTTTTCAGGATATTTACCATTTACTTTATAAGGAGCATAAAAACCAAATAAAAATCTATTACCTTGTTGTTTACCATTCTTTTTAGAAAAATCACCATTAACTTTTCTATCAAATATAATTTTTTCAAATAAAGACCTATATCTAGCAGGTATTTTTTGAAGTTCTTCTTTATTGCGATTTACAGCAGTAACATTTCTACGAATATTAACTTTAGATTTAGCAGAATTTTCATCATGAATATCATAATTAGATTTATTTAATATACGAAGTTCTTGATATAAATTAACGATTTCTTTAATAGAATCTGCATCAAAATTATTAGCTTCATCAATATAAGATTTATATAATTCGTATATAGAAAATCTACCTTTATGATCAAAACCTTTTTCTATTAATTTATTAATTTTAGCATATATCTCTTTTTTCCTTTGACGAACTTCATTATTTTGTTCATCAGGAGATTGTACTTGAGTTTTATAAAATTCATCAGTAAAGACATAATCTCTAAAATCTTCTTTATCATTAGCATCTTTATCATCAATATCATTAACAGTAGGCCATTCTTTAAGCAGTCCATTATCAGATTCTTTACTATCTTCAAGACTATTCATACTACTTTCAGAAACAGAACCATCCTCATTTATTGTTCCATAGGGGTTATATTTTCTTTCTATTAAATTACGAATAGCTTTTTGTTGTTCTAAAGTATATTTAGTACCAATAATATCACCAAAAATATCAGTACGCTCTTTTTCAGGAACAGCATCAAGAGCGTGCTTATATGCTTTTTTAGCTATATCATTATTACCTAATGCTCTAAGATATTTAATTAATTTTATTCTTATATCAGGTTTTAATGTTCTACGAGCATTAGCGTGAATCCATTCATAAGCATCGCGATATTCATCATTTTTAAGTTTATCTTCTAAACTTTCAAGTTCATGTTTTTTATCATAATTCTCAATAAGTTTAAGATTATGTTCTAAAATTTCTCTAAACTCTTCAGTTTCTTTTTGATCAAAATATTCACCATTAAGATTAGCATTATCTATAATAAAGTTATCTAAAGCATTTTGTTTAAGAACTTCTTCTTTTACTTCACCATAGTCATCAAATAAATCCCATTCATCATCAATGGCTTTACCTCTTAATTCATTAATTCTATGCCAATAACTATCTCGTTCTTTCTTTTGTTCTTCTGTTAATTGATTATAAGGAATATAACCAGAATAAATTTTATCAAGAAGTTGACGATATTCAGTATAATAATCAAGAGCTTTTTCAAATAATTTTTCTCTTAATTCAATACTTCTTTTATAATAATCAGCAAGAATTGGTTGCTCTGTATGTTCATAAAACCATTTATCTTTTTCAAGTTCAGCAAGGAAATATTCTTTACTATGAAAACCATATTTATTAGTAACATCTTGAAATTTCTGTATTACAGCTTTTCTATCTTCATAAAATTTATTAGTTACAGGATTTATAAAGCGAACTTCATTTTTATCAATAATATTATCTATATCAAATGAATCAGAATTTTCATTAAGAATTTCTTCATATCTTTTAGTGAAATCTTCAACTTTTTGAAGTCCTTCAAAATGAGCTTTTGCAACAATATCATTAGCCATTTTTACTATGACTTGAATTTGTTTATGATTAAGCTCAGCAACATCAGAAAATTGAGTATCCCACCAATCAATATCACCAAAAACATCAGTTAATTTTAAAAGACCTCGTCTTATATTAGGATTTTCAGAATATTCTTTAGCAAGATAATAATTAAACATAGCATCAAATGCTATTTTAAGATTAGTATCATTGCGTACATTATTTATTATTTTTTGTATTTTACTAATTGCAGCATTAAGAACAGGATCTTCTCCTGTAACAGGAAGCTGAAGTATTTGATAAACACCATCACCAAAAGTTTTAGCTTCAAGAAGAAGTTTAAAGAAGTCATCTCTTCTTTCAGGATGTTCTCTCAAAGCATCGTATAAATTTTTACCATCAATTTTCTCATTTGGATTAATTGAATAATTAACTCCATTAATTTCAAAATTCTTTAATTCATCTAATAATTTATTACCAACAGAAGTATAATAACTTGCAGCAATATAATAAATATCATTACTTCTTTTAGAAATATTTTTTAAAGAAGAAGTACTTATACCTCTTTTTGTAAACTCTTCATAAATATTATCAGCAGCTTCATCTCCTTTATGAGCTTTATATTCAATATCCCTTATTATAAGATTTGCTATAGTATCAAAATTAGAAAAACCTTCATAATCTAAATCTTCTAAAGGTTCTCCGTATCTAATACGAGAAGCATTATAGTCTAATTTATCATTAATAATATCTTTACGCTCTTGTTGTTTTTTATCAGCAAAAGTCTTATCTTCATGAATAGTTATTTTATAAAGACGAGGCTTCTTTCCAGTAGCATCATTCCAAGAAATACTATTATGATATTCTATCTTCCATTTAGGATCTGATTCCTTAAAAGATTGATTATTAAGAAAATACCTATGCATTCTAAATAAATCATCATTTGAAGGAAGTTGACGAATATCAAAACTAACAATTAATCCATTACCAACATCTATATTTTGAGTTATAACACTATTATTATTTTTAAATAATTTCTTTAATGTAGATGTATCATTAGAAATTATTCCATAATTAATAACCCCACCATAAGATTTATACCATTTGGCTATATCAGAATTTATTTTTTCTGCTTGTGCTTGAGCAACACCTGTTTCAGTAGTTGCTTGATTCAAAATAGTATTAGGGTCAACAGAAGAATCAACATTAACTTTATAACTATATCTTGGTATTTTTGCTCTATCAACAGACAAATTATAAGTTTTAGGATTTCCTCGTTTTTCATCAACTATATCTTTATAAAAACCATAAGTATAAAAAGTATGATTATCATTATTTAAAGATATTTCATAATTTTCACCAGAATCAAGATAGTTTAAAGGAATAAGCATTATTTGAGCAGAAACACCATTTTCAGCAGCTATTCTTTGTATTTCATAAAGATTTTTCTGCTTAGTGTTCTTTTTAATATTAGGAAAATAACTTACTTGAATATATTTAGAATCACCACTAGGATCTATTTTAAGTTTTTCTAATAAAACATTATATTCATCTTGAAGAGGTATTACAACAAGATCACCAACATCTTTTTTAATACAACTTGTAAATAAAGTATTTTCAGAAATAACATTTTTATTTTCTATATCATTTCCTTTATTAAGAGAAACAGTAGTTACTAAATCAGAATGACTTCTAATAAAATTCCTTAAAAATCTATCACTAAGAGCCTCTGTTCTTCCAAGGAATTTAATATCTTTCATTTCATTTTTAAACGCATTTACAATATTAAGTCCACCATGTTGAACATCAGCAAGTAAAGAATTATTTGTTATTATTCTACTTATAGAATTTCTTCTAAAACTAAATCCTTCTACTATAAATGCATATTTAATTAAATCAATTGCTGCAAGTTTAACAAGAGGATCATCATTAAAGAAAGCTTCATCAAATAATAAAAATAATTGTTCTACATCTACACCATCGGTATTTATAGTTAATCTATTTTTACTATATTGTTTACTTTCAAGTTCCTGTTTATTAAATTTAGTACAATCAATATAATCAAATATACTTTCTCCAATAACATAATGTTCTTTAATAAACATTACTTTTTGTAGAGGAGTAAGTTTTAAATATTCATTATATTCTTCTAGTGTAGGTTGCCCTATGTCATCAACATCAAAAGAAGATATTTCTTCTACATATCCATAAACTCTATTAAATTCTGTATTCCAAAAATCTTTATCAGTTTCAGGAATATTATTAGTATCAGGAACTACTTGTCTATGATCATTTATTGTAAGTTTTTGATTTATATAAGGAAGATTAGCATAAATATTAGAAAGCATATATTTTTTAAATGCAGTATATTCTTCTTTAGTAAAATTCCTTCCAAATCTTTTTTCTATAAAAGAAATAATAGTATTCATATCGTCTGATTCAAAATCAAACATTTGTTTATTAACTTCTATAGATTTATTTGTACAATATTGAAATATTGCAGCAAGATAAGGATAAGAAGATTTTTCTAAATCAATTTGCTTTTTATATGCTGCACCATTAGAAGAAGGAATAGGATCACCAAATCCAGGATATAACTTTTGTAATAATGTAGTATGTTCAACAAAAGATTTATTATTATTATTTTCTTCTTCAGCATTATTATTTTCTTCTTCAAGTTTTTTTCTTAATTCTTTTAATTTAGTTAAATTATTTTTAATTTTATTATTTATATCAAAAGATTTAGAAACATATTCTGTTCTTTCTTTACCTCTTATTGTTTTATCAGGATGTGCATATTTAAAATATTCTTCTTCTAATTGTTCATTTTCTATTTCAAGATTTTCAATTTGTTCTTCTAAATTCATTTCTTTAGAAGATTCATACTTTTTAAGAAAATTATAATTAGAATCAAAGCCATCAACCGTTAATGTTTTACCAACATAATCAGAATATGAATAATGTTGTATTACATTATCAACAACAAGTCGTGTATCTCTAATTGTTTGTTTTGCACCAAAACTATCAGGATTTGCACAACGAGATAAAGTTTCAATATTCTTTGTAGTACGATTATATTTATTAAATGCAATTGCTATACCTAAATCATAAATTAAATCCTCTTTTTCAAAAGACTTATTATTAGCAAGTCTATTTACAAGACTATTATATTCTATAATTATATCAGTATCAAAAAGGTCTTCAGTAATATTAACACCCCAAACCCCTTTAAATAAAGATTGGATTTCTTCATCTTTATTAAAAGCATTTATAATATCTTCATAAGTAGAATGTTCATCTATATTAGATAAATTAAGTTTTTCAGCAAGTTCCCTTATATAATAATATATAGGATTATCATAATACTTATTAAATATAGATGTGGAAGAATTATGATATTCATTTAAAGAAGTAATTGCAGGTTGCATTAAAAATGCAATAGCTGTATCATAATCTGTACCAACATCAAGTAATGTTTTAAATGTACCAAAAGTATAATCAGTTTCATTAAATATAGCACCTTCTTTAATAGCATCAAGAATATGTGCTGTAGTTTGAGAAGAATAAGAAGTTAAAAGTTTACCTACAATATTTCTATTATTTTTAGACCAACCTAAATTTCTATGAGTAACAACAGCTATATTACGAGTTTTATCGATTTCTACTTCATCAAAAGCACTTTTAATTAAATTTTCATCATAAATATTTAAATCATATGCTATTTTTATAGCATGATTACCATTTAATTGCGTATGTGTTTTATTATTTATTGAATTAAATGTATCCCTATTAACACTAAATGCCTTTAATTTACGACCATCAATAGCATTTTGCATAAATCGTAATTGGTCAAAAGGATTATATGTAGAAGCAGAATCAAATCCTGTACCAGCAATAGCATTTAATTTATTTTTAGTTGTATTTATATTATCAAAATTAGAACGAGAATAATTTTCTTCTATAGATGTAGGATCGGACATAATATCAAGCATAGAATCAACAATAATGTTATTTCTTACTCTACGTGTTTGCTGAGATATTATATCAAGATTTTTAAAATCTTCAAAAGAAATCATTCCTGCATCTCTTGCAATACTTATAACAGAATCAAAATATTCAATATCAGCATTAGTTAAAAAGGCATTATGGCCTTCACTAGTTTTATCAAATAAACTAATATTACTATCTTTATAATCTTGATTAAGTTCAATTCGTTCAGTATAAATATCAATTAATTTATTAAGAACTTCTTTAACTTCATTATTATCTTTATAATCATTTTCCTTAAATGTATTAAGTCTATCAATTATTCGTTTATCTTTATTAATATCAGATATTTCTTTATTTTTTGTAAATTTCTTAATAGCATTATTGATTATTTTTCTATCAGAAGGTTCAAGTTGTTTAAATATTTCTTTTCTTTCTTTATTTAATTCATCAAAAGCCTTTTTATGTTTTCTTGCTACCTCTATATCTTCATATGCAAGATCTCTACCATTTTTAGCATTTTTAATATAATCTTTAGTATCATCATTAACTTTTTGTAGCATTTCATTAATATATGCTACATAACGCTTTTTTACATTATATTCATCAGTTTCATAATTAGGGCTAAGTTTAAAAATCTTTTCACCAACAACTTTAAGTTCATGATAAATACCATAAATAGTATCAATATCAAAGTCAGCACCTGTCTGTGTTACCCATTCATTTGCAACAATAATGGTAGAACCATAAACTCTTGGTAAGAAACCTTTAACCCTTAATATTGTAACAGATTGTTTACCTTCGGTAGGAATACGATATCCAATTTGTTTATTAAGATTTGCATCATTAAGCTTTTTAATAACTTCTTCTTCAGCTCTATGTCTAGCTTCAGGAGTATTACCATATTTTTCAGTAAGATTATCAACAAGTTCTTCAAGTTGACTATCCCATATAGGAATTAAACAATCAACATAAGTAACTTTCTGATATTTATTTTTATCTTCATCAGATAGTTCATTATATTCCTTTGCATTAATTTCTTTATGGGGGTTTGCTATTTCAACATAAACTTCAGGATGATATTCAAGAGTTTTATCATAACCAACAGTAGTTACTTGAACAGCATGCCAACCAGGAAGAGTTTGTCTTGCAATTCTACTATTAAATATAGATTGGGCAATATTTTCAAGTTTTTGAGAAACAGGACCCATATCTGCAGGCATAATAGCATTTCCTGTAAAATCTAAATCAAGATATTCAAGGAAATTACTATCCATTTCAAGCCTTTGAGCTTCTTCACGAGCTCTTGCATAAAAATCAGTAAAATTAAGATTATATTTTGTAGCAGGATTAGAATCATTTATATTACATAATCTTCCAGTTTCTTTATCTATAGTCCAACCAAATTGAAAAATTAAAGTTCTAAAGTCATGTTCAATATTAGCAGTAAGAGCATCTTGCATTCTTTTTACAGCATCTTGAACTTTTTTAGAAGCTGTACTTGCATTATCTTGAAGTTTTTTTAATATTTGAATACCTGCTTTATTGGTTTTGTCAACCATATGATCAACAATATCTTGTTGTTTGTGCAGGTTTTTATAATAATAAGTTTCTACATTACTTTCATCAGCAATTTCTTTATCGAAAGAATTATCTCCATATTCTTCTCCAAGATGTAATATTTTTTCATCTTTTGAATCCCAAAATTGAAGAACATTTTTATTAGCAGCTTTAGATGTTTCAACAGTATTAACTTGATGTATATTATTTTTAATCATTAAATCTGCAAGTTTTCTTAAATCACTATCCTTAGGAAGAAGATTAGGAATAAGAACAAACTCAGCATTTTTAATTTGACGAGGATAATATTCTTGTGTAACACTATCATATTGTATATCATAATATACATTTTTTTCAACTTGAATAAATTTATTAAGTAAATTTATATCAATATCATTAATATCAAATTCATTTTCAGGACGAATAAGTTTTTCAATTAAATCACCGTATTCATCTATTGTACCATTTGCAAATCTACGACGAGCAAGTTCATAAATAGTTATATAAGATTGAGCATCATTAATTTTAGTTTTTTCACCTTTTTGAGTTTGACCATTTAAAACAAAGTCACCATAACCTTTAGCTATTGCAGAAGCAGTTTTTTCTGCTATATCCATAGCTGTTTTTTTATCAAGTCCTTGACTTATAAATTTCTTATAATTTTCTTTATAAACTTCATTATAAAGTTCTGTAGCTCTTTCAAAACCTCTTTTTGTATTAGCAATAGTAACCGCTCTAAATCCTGTATCTAAAGTAAGTTCTTTTCCATTAAGTATTATTGGAGTTCTTTCTCCAGACTTATTCATTAATGATACAATAATATCATTATTGTTAGAATCTTTAAGAGTTTTTATAGCTCCATTAATTTCATGTCCAAAATCATAAGCAGAAAAACTAGAACCTGCCATTTGAACTTCTTTAGCTCGTTTTAAGAATGTTTGAGCATCTTTATAATATTTAGCATCTCCTTCAAAGATAGCATCAAAATCCATATAAGCTAAAGTTATATTATATATAGCTTCTACAACTTTATTATATGGTATATCTTTTATATTATTTAATACACTATTAAAAGATAATAATTCTGTTTTAATATACTTATCATAATTATTAACCCAAGAAGTAATTATATTATCAAGCTTATCTCCTATACCAACTATATCACCATTATTTTCTAAATTTAATTTAAGAGTTCTATCATAAATAGCTTGTACAAAATTATTATCTTTGATATTTAAATAATATCCTTTTTTATCTTTTTTAACAAGACCATCCTTACCATATAAATTTAACAAATCTGATATTTGTATAGAATAATTAACTCCGTTAATATTAAATAATTTTATAGGAGTAAATACTTTACCAGTTAAATGACCATTTTCATCAATAACAGAATCTCCAACATAATGTTTCCATTCAAATAAATTTTCAGTAGATTCTACAAGTCTATATTTTTTATCAGTTTTGTTAAATTTAAATAAAGTATTTAATGCTCTTACAACATCATTGATTTCTCCAATAACTTGATTTCTAAAAGCTCTATATATTGCACTTTCTTTATTTAAATTTTTATCAAGTTTATTATCCTGTGTTAAAAGTTCTACTAAATAATCAGAATTATCATTTATAAATAAATCTATTACATTTGCAATATCATTATATTCATATTTATTAGTAGTAAACTTTTTACCATATTCATCATATTCAACATATTTTTGAGAATGTTTTGATAATGAATCAATTCTATCAATTTTAGCATCTGTTATAATATTATCAACTTTATCATATTTTCCTTTAAGATATATAACAAATTTAACATCAGTTCCTGGTTTTTTATAAATTATAGGAACAATACAGTTATCATTATCAAAGTATTTAGTGTAAGAAGTTATATCAAAATCACCTTTTACGCCCCCTGTATAAAGAATGGACATAATAAACTCTTCAGATGCTTTATTATTTTCTCTAACATCATCTGTACTAATAAAGAATCCATCAGTTAATTTATCATATTTATTTATAGTCTTTTTAAAACCAGTATATTCATCATATTCTGTGCCTTTATAAGTACCATTATAAGAAGATATTTGATTTAATATTAAGTTCTTATAATTATATAAAATATTATTATCATAAGAATATAAAGCATTAACTCCAGAATAATCATAACGCTCCATTGTAACCATAAAGTTATTTGAAGCATCAGAAGGAATTCTAAGCATAATGTTAGACATCCTTGATTTAAGATTAGTATCTTCAATACTATTATCTATATTTATTGGAGTATTATAAGCAATAATCATTGATAAGAAATAATCTCTTTGAGTCATATTTCTATAATCAACACCAGAAAGATTATTTCTATTTCTTACACCATCAAATAAAGCATATTTTAATAAATCTTTTGCTTTAGGATTTACTAAAATTCTACCATTATTTTGTTTAATAAATAAACCTTCTCTTAATACATTTCCTTTAGAATCTTTTACACCAAATAATAAATTGTTATAATGGAAACTATTAGATTGAGTTAAGAAATTTTTAAGAAGTTCAGCTCCTTTAAATTCTCCTCCAGGTTCATTTACAGTATAATTAAGTTGCTTAATAAAGTTAGTTAAATAACTTTCTTTAATTACATCAGAAGAAATAGTACCTTTTGCATTTAAATGATTCAGTTCAGTTTTTACATCAAAATAAGGAGTAAGAAGTTTACTTAATTGAATAAGTGGTTGTTCTAAACTTTTATAATTAATATAACTTGAATCATATTCAGGCCTTACAGGTTTTTCTCCTCTTTTAGGATTATTAGGATCATTATATGCTTCTAATTTTTTCTTATAATCTGTCATCAAACTACCAAATTCTTTATTGGCTTTATTATCAGATTCTATAACAGGTTTGATACTTTCAATAAAAAATTGTAAAGTTTTTGCGACAGAATTTATAAAAGCATTTTGTTGTTTAATATCATTATTGTATAAAATACCCTCAATAGTTTTAATACTTAAATTAGGAAAATATTTTTTAAGAGTATCAATAATAAGTTCTTTTTGAGAAGTACGATTTTGTTTATCTATATTTTTTAAAGATATAATATCTATTTCATCATATACATCTTTATATGTTAATTTTGCAACATTTAATAAATCAAAATACATCTTACTAATAGGATTTGCAGTAAGATTACTTTGACTCATTGTAGGATCTGTTGCTCTATTTACATCAATAAGTGTTTTAGCAACAACAGGTCGTGCAAAATTAGTAAATACTTTTCTAGCAAATTGTTCACTTTTTTCCATCTCTTTAACTAATTCAGAAAGACCATAAAGAGAAGGAACTGTATTTGCTAATCGTTTAACACTTTCAATAAAATCAATTACAGAATAGAAAGAAGCACCATTTGTTATTTGAGTAACAACAAATTTATCTCCCATAGGGAGAGCAACTCCTAATTCATTATCAGTATTATATCCTTGACCAGATACATAATCTTTATAAGGTATATCTGATTTAAGAATATTATCAAGATATAATCTAACACTACCATCAAAATGTTTAATATAATTTGTATAAACATAATTATCCCATTCGGCAGCCATCATATCTCTTTCTTCTTCAGAAATATCATCATAATAATCTAATTCACCATCTGAAGAATTTGCCTTTTCAATTTCACTTTCTTCTTTAAATATATTTTTAATATTTAAAAGAGATTTATGAGAATATACATTATTAAAGAAAAGACTTGCAAGACTTGTTGTATTACCATATCTATCTTTTACATCTTCTTTATTAGAAGTAACAATATTAAATAAAGCTGCATAGTTTATTAATTTAACATTATTACTATTTGTTAAAGTTGTATAAGCAAGAGTTCTTTTTTCAACAAGTAAGTCTTGTAAAGCATCATATTCTTTCTTATATTCTTTAATTTTAGATTCATAAAGTTCAGTATTATTTTCTTCTTCAGCAGCACTAATATCAGTTTCTAATTTTTTAACAAGAGCTTTTTTATCATCTACTTTTTTACTAAGTTCAAAATATTGTTCAGAAGAAGGATCATCAAGTATTGATTCAAAATATGATTTACTTCTTTTATCAAATTCTTTAACAATAATACCAATAACATTTTCTTTTATCATTTTACCTAATTCATCAGAAGAAGGTCTTTCATCTTTATCTAATTGTTTAAATTTATAATATTGTTTTCCAATTAAATAAGCACCATATCTTATAGCTGTTTTCTTTGCAGTAACAGTAGTAAAACCTTCATTATCAGTACCATCATTTGCTTTTGTAGAATTCTTTACAGAAGCAAAATTACTACGAAGATAATGTTTTAAATATTTACCAATAGTACCAGCGGGTTTGTCATAAAGATTTTCACCTTTAGAAAATTCATCATTATAATGATTTTTAACCCATTCTTCAAAACTTCCATTATTAATTCTTGAAGCAATTGTTTGCTTAATAGTAATATTAGAAGTTAATTTAGTTAATTGATTTTTGATTCTGCCTTTAGGATCATTTACTAAAGCAAAACCTTCTGAATAACAACTCATATTATAATTAATTTTAAGCTCTTCACTGTAAAACTTAATTGTTGTTTGAATAATTGAAAATTTTAAAAGTTATCTGAAATGAGCCGTTTCCAGCCCATTTCAGACACTTTAATATAATAAATGTATAATCCTATTGACATACATATTTAATGCGCCCTGCGGTCAGTTCTGCCTCTATTGCTGCCCTATCAGCAGTCGGGAATTTAGACATAAAACTTTCCATATTCGGAACAAAAGATAAATCATTAGGATTATTAGTACCATCTTTTTTAACATCATCTATAGCAAGTTCTATAGGAGCATAACTTCTTATCTTAGATGAATCTCTATCCTCATCATCATAATAATCTAATTTTTTAGCTTTAAATCTACGAGGAGAATCTTCATCATCATCATCTTCTTCATCATCTTCTTCATCATCTTCAGTATGTTCTTCAGGTTTACTATTTTCGGGTAGAGGAGTATTTCCTTGTAAAGTTGCTGCAACAGCTTCTTCTTTAGAAGCATCAGTACCTGTTTCTTCTTCAACTTCAGCAGGAACACTTTCTATTTTTTCAACCTTTTTACCAACTTTTGCAGGAGTAGTTATAGTAATTTGAGCATCATCACCAAGAATCTTATGAAGATTATCTAACAGTGTATTTTCATTTATAGAAGAAATATTATTATCAAAAAGACTCATAATAAGTCTTAATAATTTTTGTAATAATGTTTCTTTATAAGTACCAATAGTATATTTTCCATTATAATCAATATTATTAAGTCTATCCATTAAACCTG
>JAEEGL016381821.1_pt1 | contig 94970 bp, 72 predicted proteins | sample 9134231 | NCBI WGS metagenome assembly JAEEGL01 (sample SAMN16246548, study PRJNA631951) | gut metagenome | biome: gut microbiome; feature: rumen; material: fiber-attached | host: Bos | place: Iran: Karaj | collected 2018-10 | reverse complement strand
GAGTGACGTATGTAACGAAGATGAAGAAGAACCTCGTCTACACGGTGGAGAGCGACACGATGTACATGTCGCCGAAGGGGCTGATGGAGCACAGGGTGCAGCACGTCACTTTCACCAAGCGCGCCAAAGATGGAGAGGAGATCGTGCACCACGCAAGAATCGTCACATACGTTGACGTCAAGAAAACAAAAGCGAAATTGGTCTCGCTGTTGACCAACGACATGCAAGGATAAAACAACAATTCATACCGTTTCGGCTCCGTATCATGTCACTTGGCTTGTATGAAATATGGCCAGGGGTGTTGAAAAGTATATATTGCTCATGCTAAAAAACTGAAACCTTGTTCGTACAACAGGCGGGGCAATTCGTACAATCATCAGGAAAAGGTGATTGTGATTTGAAATAGTGTAGTATCTTTGCGCCGTATGAAAAAGAAGAATAGTAAAAAGTGGTGGAAGAGAATCATAGGATTTGTGGTTGTTCTGATAGTTTTGGATATGCTGTTGCCCTCAAATGTTCATAATCCTGTGGAAGGTTGTGGCAAGGAGAGTTACAATCCTCAATCGTTTTGGCATCCTTGGGGTGACCACAACCATCGTGGCATCGATATCTTTGCCAAAAAAGGTACAGCGGTTCACCCAGCCGTTGGTGGAATTGTCTTGGCTGCGGCTCATACCGAAGGGGCTGGTGGCAACATTGTGTTGATATTCAGTTCGAAAATGCGTTTGCACTACTATGCTCACATGAGTGAGATAGATACTCATGTTGGGGCTATCGTCACCAGAAAGTCTGTTATCGGAAAGGTGGGCGACACTGGTAATGCGGCGGGGAAGCCCCCTCATTTGCACTACAGTATTTCTACTATCATCCCACAGGGTGACTGGAGATGGGATCCGAAAGAGTATCTTTTCTTTGTCAATCCGATCAAGGAATTGGAAAAAGAAATCTGATGAACTGAGTCCACTTTTAAAAGTGGTATTCATTGTTTATTTCCGCAAGGCCCTTCCCTCAGAGGGGAGAGGGTGCAAGGGGTTCAGTGTCAGTCAATTATCACCCCACCCCAATTTTGAGGGGGAATTGATAACAACTGAGAATGGAGAATGGATGAAAATGATTATCTTTGTAGCGTCAATATGAGAAGAATGGTGAAATATGTGACTGTTTTGCTGCTGCTGGTGATGATTTTGGCCTGTAGGGCGGCGCGAGATATAGACTTGCCACGGCCACTGAAGGGTGTGTCGGAGCAGATACTGTATCGGAAGGGTTATGTGGTGTCGTACAACAAAGACACTAGGCTGCCAAACTGGGTGGCGTGGCACCTGACAGCTGAACATACAGAGGGCATGGTGAAACGGCCCAGCAATAATGCTTGGCATGATGACATGGAGGTGCCGAAGCCCCGTGCCACCTCGCGCGACTATTATAAGACGGGGTGGACACGAGGCCATTTATGTCCTGTGGCGGATAACAAATGGGATAGTGAAGCCATGTATGAGACGTTTTTGATGACCAACTGTTGTCCGCAACACCAATCGCTGAACACCGGCGATTGGAACGAGATAGAAATGTCATGCCGCAAGTGGGCGAAGAAACACGGTGACTTGTACATCGTCTGTGGACCACTTTTTATTGGAAAGCAGCATGAGGAGATTGGAGCCAATCGTGTCGTGGTGCCTGAGGCATTTTTCAAGGTGGTGATTTGTCTGAACGGCAAGCCCAAAGGCATTGGCTATATCTGTCGCAATAGAGGCGACAATCATAAAAAGAGATTTTATCAGCATAGCATCCGTGAGGTGGAGCGTATCACGGGAATGACCTTTTTCCCCCATTTGTCTTCTAAGGTGGCAAAAGCGGTAAAGGACTCTGCCGATGAAAATGAATGGTGATTTATTGTGCAGCGATGGTGATTTCCGCACTGTCGAGCAGGGGTGAGTCTGCCCTGAGGGTGATGGTGCCAGTGCCTGATGTCGTTTCCACATAGGCGAGGAGTCTGCCTCTTACCACCCGTTGCCGTCTGTCACGCAGGTTGCTGGTGTCGCTCATGTCGCCCCCTTCGAGACCGAGTATGCGGCCAGGACCGGATATGCGCAGTGACACCTCGTTGTCTGCCATGGTGACGGGCCTTCCTTCGGCGTCGGTCACCTCTATCACGACATGTGCGACGCGTCCAGGTGCGTCGAGCTTGGTCTTGTCGGCAGTCATTCTTAGTGCTGCTGGTCTGCCTGTGGTGACGATCTTATACGTCGCTGCAACCTGTCCGTTGGCATCCAAAGCCTCCGCCTGAAGAGTTCCTGGATGGAAGGGGATGTCCCACCAGACGACCCCCGTTTCTTTATCTTTCGCCTTGGGTGCCGCCACCTCTTCGCCATTGAGAGTCAGCCGTGCGCGCTCATGGTTGGTCATGCACACCACGCGGATGGTCTGACCTTCGTGGTAGTTCCATGAGTCCTGAGCATAGATGGACACGCCAGGAGCGCGCCGCCTCTGCCATCCTTGCCGGTTGTCGTCCGTTTGTATAGGATAAGTGCCGATGTAGCACACTGGAGAGTCGCTCCAGAGCGAAGCCCTCCACCATCCCAGCGGTTTGCGCTCCCCTTTCAGGTCGAGGAGGCCAGCCGAAGAGCCCCGTGCGGGCCAAGCACCGCTCTCGCCCAGATAGTCGATGCCGGTCCAAAGAAACTGTCCGAAGATGAAGTCTCGCTGTTCGACGGCCCTCCATGCCTCCAGGTCATGCCGGTTTTCTGAGCCATAGATGACGCGTTTGGGGTAATTGCGATGGTCTTCGTCATATCTGCTCTCGGTGTAGTTGTAGCCCACGACATCAACCGCTTGGGGATAGGTTGTCTCGTTGGACATGACCACGCCAGCCAGTGCCCCTGTGGTGGGCCGGCTGCTGTCTATCTGCCTTACGACCTTGGTGAGTCGCTCAGCGATGCGCCCGATGCGTTGTGCGTCGGGTTGTTCCGGTTTATATCCGCCGTACATGGGTTGTGTGATGCTGCTGCCGTTGAGTACAGGATGAGTATAGGGGTCGTTAGGGTAGTCCACCTCATTGCCGATGGACCAGAGGAAGATGCAGGGATGGTTGCGGTCACGTCGCACCATGTCAGCGACGTCGCGCTCTATCCACTCTTCGAAGAAGTCGTATGAGCCCTCATACCCCGGCTGTCCCCGGTTCCATCCTTCCAGCCATTTCCTTTTGGGGAATTCCCATTCGTCGCTGGCCTCGTCCATGACGAGCAGTCCGAGAGAGTCGCACAAATCGTAGACTATTGGTGCCTGTGGGTTGTGACTCATACGGATGGCGTTGACACCGATGGACTGCAGGTTAACTAGTCGGCGTTCCCACACATCACGCGGCACTACAGCACCCAGCACCCCTGCGTCGTGGTGGATGCATACGCCCTTCACCTTGATATTTTGGCCATTGATAGAGAAGCCCTTGTTGGGGTCGAAGAGAAGTGTCCTGAGACCCATGCGCATGGTACTGCTGTCGATGGCTGCGCCAGTGCTTGTGTCATAAAGTTGTGTGCTGACGGTATACAGATAGCCGTTGCCCACCTGCCAGAGATGCGGACGAGGTATTTTCAGGTTGAGTGTCTGCCGCTCTTGGTGGTCGATGGTCGTCAGTTTCTGTGCCACCTGTTGTCCCTGAGCGTCGCTGATGGTCACCTTCGCCTGCAGTTTTGGCACTGCCTTGTCGTAGCCTGCGGCAGTCGTTGTCTCCACGTCCACCTCCACAGTGGCGGCAGAGGAGGAGAGTTTTTTGAGTCGCCATGCGCTGCCCCACTGAGCGAGGTGAACTGGCCCAGATTGTATCAGCCATACGGGTCGGTAGATGCCGCTGCCGGTGTACCACCTTGAGTCAGCCTGTCGGGAGTGGTCGACACGCACCGCCAGCACGTTGTCGCCCTCTTTGTTGACCCATGGTGTCATGTCATATAGTACGGAGGCATAGCCATTGGGGCGCATGCCTAAGAGATGTCCGTTGAGATACACCTCGGCGCGGTTGTAGATTCCCTCGAAATAAACCCACCACTGCGCATCGTCTTGTGATGCCTGCTGCTGAAGAGTGAAATGTTTGCGGTACCATCCCACACCCCCTGGCAGATATCCCGTGCAGGAGAAGAGTTGTGGTGACATGGGGTGCTCGACCGACCAGTCGTGCGGCAGTTGGAGTCGTCGCCATTTAGAGTCATCAAAACCAGGCTGACTGGCAGCGGAGTCATCGAAAGGAGTGTCCACAAGATGGCGCTCGCGGTCGGCAGAGGCTGCTGAAAGCCCTTTTGACACGGCCACCACTGCAGGATTGTCACCTGCTGGAGCGTGCCAGTCGGTGCCCACCAGTGCGAAGCGCCAGTTGTCGTTGAAAGGTGTGGCATGTCCGAACGACACTTGCGCACAGGTAGTTGTCATCCACCCAAAGACAAGGAGGATAGTCGGCAACAGGTGCAGGCACCATGATAAGGTCTGTCTGCTTTGTGAAAGGTCTGCTTTTTTGTGAATCGTCTTCATGATTTGTTCTCCATTTAGGTACGTTTGATTACTATCTACAAAAATACCACTTTTTTTGTTTTCCACAAAATGAAGGAGCCATCTTAGGAATGCATCAGGCCATTTTTTTGTAAAAAGTGCCACGAATGTTGTAAGTTTCAATAAAAATGGTTACTTTTGTCGTTCTTTCACGGTCAACATAGAAGATGAGAAAGATAATATATAGTAACGATATGCATGAGGCGATGAGGCCTTGTGTGGCAACAATCGGTTTTTTCGACGGGGTGCATCGTGGACATCAGTTTTTGGTGGGACAGTTGACGCAATTGGCCCGTCAAGAAGGACTGGAGTCGACGGTCATCACCTTTGACAAACATCCTCGGGAGGTGGTGAATGACGGTTATGTGCCAGAGTTACTCAACTCATTGGAGGAGAAGATGATCAGGTTGTCACTGACCGATGCCGACAACTGTGTGATATTACCTTTCGACGAAGAGATGGCTGCCCTCTCCGCCCGTGAGTTCATGGAGACCATCTTGGTGAACAAACTGAATGTGAGAAAACTGCTGATAGGCTATGACAACCGCTTTGGACATGACCGCACGGAAAGTTTTGTCGACTATGTGCGCTATGGGCGTGAGCTGGGTGTGGAAGTGACACAATGGGAGCCACTGCTGATGGATGGTGCTGGTGTGAGCAGTTCGGCTGTCAGGCGGCTGGTGAGTAAAGGCGACGTGGAGGGAGCCGAGAAGCTGTTGGGTTACCCCTATACATTGGTGGGCACCGTAGTGGAAGGCTTTCAGAAAGGCCGTCAGTTGGGCTTTCCCACTGCCAATCTGCAGTTGATGTGTGCTCACAAGCTGTTGCCCGCCCCGGGTGTCTATGCCGTGAGGGTGCGTGTGGAGCATTCGATGGAGATGAAGCGCGGCATCATGAATATAGGCACTCGTCCCACCTTTAATGGCCATAGTCTGGCTTTGGAAGTGCATATTCTCGACTACGAGGCAGACCTTTATGGCGAGCGTCTGATGGTGACTTTCGTGAAGCGTCTGCGCGAGGAACGTAAGTTTGATGATATCGGCCAGTTGGTAAGGCAGATGCATGAGGACGTGCTGCAGGTGAAGGAATACCTCCCTCTGACCCCGAATGAGGGGAGGTAGATGTCAACTCGTCAACTAAAAAATACTAATGAAACAGGCATTCAAATATTTAGTAGTGTTTATTGCCATCCAGTTTGTGATGGAATTTGTGGTGATGCTGGTGTGGCAGCTGGTAGGAGGCGTCGGTCTTGGCGATGCTATGACCAACATTTTCAGAGGTTCTCAGCCTATTTCGGCACCGATGATGATTGTGATACAGGCTGCATTCAGCATTGTGGCACTGGTGGTGTTTTTGTGGCGCCGTTGGTGTGTAGTGTCTAATCATTATCTGAAGACATGGCCCTGGGCCGTCTTTTTGTGGTCGGCAATAGCGGCTTTGGGCACACTGGTGCCTTCGGAGTTGTTTCAGGAACTCGTGCCTATCAAGGATTTCAATAGTGAGATTTTAGGTGAGATGATGTCGAGCCGCTGGGGTTATCTGGCGGTGTGTATCTTTGCCCCGTTGGTGGAGGAATTGGTGTTCAGGGGTGCTATCCTGAGGTCGCTGCTTGGCTCTTTTCCGCATCATTGGACGGCTATCCTCGTCTCTGCGCTGTTGTTCAGCCTTGTGCATCTCAATCCGGCACAGATGCCCCATGCTTTCTGTCTCGGTGTACTGCTTGGATGGATGTACTACCGTACACACAGCGTGCTGCCTGGCATCATCGTACATTGGGTGAACAACACCGTGGCTTACGCCATGTTTAACATACTGCCTAATGCGGAAGACTTCCGTCTGATCGATCTCTGGGGCGGCAGTAGGCTGCACATTGGGATGGCGGTGGTGTTCTCGCTGCTCATCTTGATTCCTGCCATTGTACAGCTAAACCTGAATATGAAGGACGGGAAATGAATAGTGGGCTGCAACTGTTGCAGCATAGAAAAAAGAAAACCTAAATACTTAAAAACTTAAAATAATGACAGATCGTATCTTACGTCTGCGTCAGCAAAATATGGACACGCCCACCACACTGAGTATAGAGCGTGCGCTGATAGAGACCGATTTTTATAAGAAAAATGATGGCACGATGCCTATCGCGGTGATGCGTGCCCGCAATTTCTATGAGATATGTAAGAAAAAGACGCTGTATATCGGTGATGATGAACTGATTGTGGGCGAGCGTGGCCCGAAGCCCAAGGCTGTGCCTACCTTTCCAGAACTGACATGCCACAGTGTGGAAGACCTGCACACGCTCAACGAACGGGAATTGCAACGCTATGCCATCAGTGACGAAGACATTGATGTCTATGAACGTGAGGTGATCCCCTACTGGCGTGGCAAGACACAACGAGAGCGCATCTTCGGCCATGTGTCCCGGGAGTGGGAGGAGGCCTATCATGCGGGCGTGTTCACCGAGTTTATGGAACAGCGCGCTGCGGGTCATACCGCCATGGACGGCAAGATGTATCACACAGGCCTGCTTGACCTGAAAGAGCGTATCGCACAGCGTATTGCCTCGCTTGACTATATTTACGACCCTGAGGCGACCGACAAGCAACAAGAACTGGAGGCCATGTCGATCTCGTGCGATGCCGCCATCTTGTTTGCAGAGCGCCATGCTGAGTTGGCAGAGCAGATGGCTGCCCGTGAGGCAGACCCCCGCCGGCGCAAAGAGTTGGAGAAGATAGCCGAAGTGTGTCATTGGGTGCCCGCCCATGCGCCCCGCGACCTGTGGGAAGCCATTCAGATGTATTGGTTTGTGCATTTGGGCACCGTGACCGAGCTTAATGGCTGGGACTCGATGAATCCCGGTCACATCGACCAGCACCTTTATCCTTTCTATCAGCAAGGTTTGGCCGACGGCACACTGACCCGTGAAGACGCCAAGGAACTGCTGGGCTGCCTGTGGATCAAGTTTAACAACCAACCAGCACCTCCCAAGGTGGGTGTGACAGCCCTGGAGTCGGGCACGTACAACGATTTCACCAATATCAACATTGGTGGCGTGGACCGTGAGGGCCGTAGTGCCGCCAACGAACTGTCGTATATGATTCTGGAGATACAGGAAGAGTTGCACCAGTTGCAGCCTGGCCTGAGTATCCACATCGCCAAAGACACGCCCGACGACTTTCTGCTCGCCGGCATCCGCGTGATCAAGAAAGGCTATGGCTATCCCTCGATTTTCAACCCCGACACCTATGTACAGGAGATGGTACGCGCTGGCAAGCAGATAGAAGATGCCCGCGAGGGTGGCTGCTCCGGCTGTATCGAGGTGGGCGCCTTTGGCAAGGAGGCCTACCTGCTGACTGGCTATCTGAACACCCCGAAGATCTTGGAAGTGACGCTGCACAATGGCATCGACCCCGAGACAGGCCGTAGAATTGGTCTGGAGACAGGCGACCCACGTGAGTTTGAGACTTATGACCAGCTCTATGCGGCTTGGCGTCGGCAGATGGAGTATTTTGTCGGCCTGAAACTCTCTGTCAACAACTATATCGAGCGTATGTTCTCGCTCTATGCCCCTGCCACCTTCCTGAGTCTCTTTATCGACGACTGTATCGAGAAAGGCCGCGACTACTACAGCGGTGGTGCCCGTTACAACACCACCTACATCCAGTGTACGGGCTTGGGTACCATCACCGACAGCCTCTCTGCGCTCAAGAAGCACGTGTTTGATACCCATCGCTATACGATGGACGAATTATTGCATGCACTGAGTCACAATTTTGAGGGTGAGGAGAAGATGCGGCAATATATCCTCCACCACACCCCCTTCTTCGGCAACGATGATGCTGATGCCGACGCCATCGCCGTGCGCGTGTACGATGACTTGGTGCAGGCCATCGAGGGTCGCCCCAATACCCGTGGTGGCGAGACTCACCTCAACATGCTCAGCACCACCTGCCACAACTATTTCGGCAGCGTCTGCGGTGCCACACCTAACGGTCGTCTGGCCCATTTCGCCATCAGCGATGGCACCTCGCCCGCTCATGGTGCCGACACCCATGGTCCCACAGCCGTGGTGAAGTCATTAGGCAAGCTCGACCAGACCAAGAGCGGTGGCACACTGCTCAACATGCGCTTTACACCCAGTCTGCTTCAGCGAGAGACCGACCAGCGCAAGTTGGCCAGTCTGATCCGCGCCTATTTCAAGATGGGTGGCCATCATATTCAGTTTAATATTGTCGATACCGCCACCCTGCTTGATGCGCAGCGCCATCCCGAAAATTATCGTGACTTGCTGGTGCGTGTGGCTGGTTATTCCGACTATTTCAACGACATGACTGCGCAGCTGCAGAATGAGATCATCGCAAGGAATGAGATTTCTGATTTTTGACATCAAGCGCTACGCTATCAACGACGGTCCGGGAATCCGCACGACGCTGTTTATGAAAGGTTGCCCTTTGCGGTGTGCGTGGTGTCATAATCCCGAGAGTTGGAGCGTGCAGCCGCAGCGGTCGTATAAGAAGAGCCAATGTATCGGATGCCGCAGTTGTGTGGAGGTGTGTCCACAAGGTGCGCTTCAGCTGACTGCGGATGGCATCCGGCCCACCGATGCAGTGTGTTTGCGCTGCGGCAGATGTGCAGAGGAATGTCCCACCATGGCCCTGGAGATTTGTGGTAAGGCGTGGTCGGTGGATGCGTTGATGGAGGAAGTGGAGAAAGAGCGTATGGTGATGGAAGAGAGTGGGGGAGGGGTGACACTGAGTGGTGGTGAGCCGTTGATGCATCCAGCAGATACGCTTGAGTTGCTGAGGGCGCTTGGCAACCGTGGATTTCACCGTGCTGTGGACACGTCATTGTATGCCCCGGAAGCGGTGGTGGCAGAAGCGGCTGCAGCGTGTGACCTATGGCTTGCCGACCTGAAGGTGATGGACTCGGAGCGTCATCATCGGTGGACAGGAGTGCACAATGAGCCGATTTTGCGCAATATGCGGTGGCTGGCAGCGCATGGCTGTGATTTCGTGGTGCGTATCCCCTTGATAGAGGGTGTGAATGCAGATGAGGAGAATATGGAGCAGGCCGCCCGTTTTCTGCATTCTCTCCCCTGGGACCGTCGCACAGTGCATCTGCTACCCTATCATGAGATGGGTCGCGACAAACTGCACCGACTGTGGATGGAAGCTCGTATGGAAGAAGTTACGATGACCGTTCCCAGCGAGGAAACGTTATGTCGTTGCCGGGAACAGTTAGAGTCATATGGTCTGCAAGTGGTGGTGGGTGGTTGAGCCCACCATTTATTTTTTATGTGTCATGATTTCGAGCACGAAGCGGTCAGTGATGTCCATACCACGGCTTCCGATGGCAGTCAGGTTGTGTATGCTTCGGTCTACGTCATCCTCGATAATGCCCTCGACGGAGGTGACATAGTTGTGCTGTATGGCGAGCATGGCGCTCATGACGGCTGTGCTTACGCCTGATGTGACTTTGAGTGCGCAGCTGGGTTTTGCACCGTCGCAGATCATACCGGTGAGGTTGGCGATCATGTTTTTGACGGCAAAAGAGACTTGCTCAAAGTTGCCGCCCATGAGATAAGTGATGCCGCAGCTGCTTCCAGTGCTGGCCACGACGCATCCGCAGAGGGCAGAGAGCGCGCCGAGGCTCTGTTTGATGTAGATGGCGGTGAGGTTGCTGAGAATGAGTGCGCGGATGAGTTCCTCCTCGGTATTGTGGTTTTCCTCAGCGAAGACAACGACGGGCATGGTGGTACAGATGCCTTGGTTGCCGCTGCCGCTGTTGCTCATGACCGGTATCATGGCACCTGCCATTCTCGCATCGCAGGCACAGCTGGTCTTGGAGAGTATTTTGGAGAAGATGCTGTCGCCCATGATGCCTTTGCCGAGAGGTGAACACATGGTTTTTCCCAGCCTGTGTCCATAGTTGTCTTTTAGTCCGGCCTCTGCCGCGTGTTCATTGAGTTGTTTGGCGTCGAGAATGAATCGTATCTCCTCGATGTCGGCTGTGGTAGCGAAGTCGTAGACCTTTCGCAGGGTGAGTTGTATGTCTTCCTCCTCTTCTTCAGGTCCTTGGTGGTCTTGTTGGCAGAGCAGCACATCCTGGTCTTTGCGGACATAGACGAAATGCGTATGATGTCCTTTGATGATAGCCTCTGCCTCATGTCCGTCGGCGGTGCAGAGTGCGCGGATGAAGAGTTTGTCGGGGTCTTTCTCCTCAAGTGCGATGTGTATGCGCCCCTCGTCGATGAACTGCCGTCCTCTCTCCACAGCGTTTTTATCACAGTCTTTGAGCACTTCGAGTTGGTATTCCGCATGTCCGATCAATGCGCCCAAAGCCACCGCGATAGGGAGCCCTATCATGCCAGTGCCAGGGATGCCTACTCCCATGGCGTTTTTCAGGATGTTGGCACTCAGGCTCAGTTCTATACGCTCAGGCGTGGTGCCTAAAGCCTCTTTTGCCTTGGCTACACAGAGTGCGACGGCTATCGGCTCGGTGCATCCGATGGCAGGTACGACCTGTCTGTGCATGAGGTCGATGATGGCTTTTTTCTCTTCCGTTGACATCATTATTTTGTGCTTTATGTTTCTACGTATTAGATTGCAAAAATACGAAATATCCATGAAGAAAACACTTTTTTGCGTAAAAAAATTGTCTGAATGAAAAAAATCCCCTACCTTTGCAAAGTCTAATAACAGGACTTCTCGGTGGGGCCAATGCGGCAGCGAAGTATACTGTTACGCAGTGTACACCGGCGGTCATCATAATAATGCAAAAGAGTGGAACGCTGAATTCCGACGAGTGATATTGTCGGGATTCATCATTTTTTTGCATCATCTGTCAGATTAACTATAAAAACAAAAAAAGCATATTATCATGACTTACATGTCTCAAGAGGGCTATGACAAACTGATAGCCGAACTGCAATATTTAGAGTCTGTGGAGCGCCCCAAGGCGTCGGCTGCCATAGCTGAGGCCCGTGACAAAGGCGACCTGAGTGAGAATTCGGAGTATGACGCCGCGAAGGAAGCGCAGGGTCATCTGGAGGATAAGATCAACCGTCTGAAACTGGCCATTTCTGAGGCCAAGATAGTGGATGTGTCACGTCTGAGTACTGACGCGGTGCAGATACTTTCTAAGGTGGAGATGACCAACATGGTGAGCAAGGCCAAGATGCGCTATACGATTGTGAGTGAGAATGAGGCCAACCTGCGTGAGGGCAAGATCTCTATCAAGACTCCGATTGCTCAGGGTCTGCTCAACAAGCATGTGGGCGACGTGGTGGAAATACAGATACCCCGTGGCACCATCAAACTGCGCATCGACAAGATCTCGATTTAAAAACTTGTCAACTCGTCAACTTGTCAACTCGTTTACTTGTCAACTAAATAATTATGAGTATTTTTTCAAAGATTGCTGCTGGTGAGATACCCAGCTATAAGTGTGCGGAGAGCGAGCAGTTTTATGCTTTCCTTGACATCAACCCGCTAGTGAAAGGTCACACGTTGGTGATTCCCCGTCGTGAGGTAGACTATATCTTCGACATGGACGATGATGAGATCGCAGCCTTTGAGGTGTTTGCCAAGAAGGTGGCTATCGCCATCAAAAAAGCCTTCCCCTGTGTGAAGGTGGGTCAGGCTGTTTTGGGCTTGGAGGTTCCTCATGCTCATATCCATCTCATCCCGATGCAGAGTGAGAAAGATATGCTTTTCTCCAATCCGAAGCTGAAGCTGTCGAATGAGGAGATGAGCGAGATTGCCTCAAAAATTTATAATGAGTTTACCAATGCAGAGTAAGCCGTCAGGCTTTAGATGAACTCGTCGCCGAGTCGCATCTGTACTTCATTGACAAACTTCCGGACTGGTGCTGATGAGTCGCCTTTAGGGCATATCATCAGCACATTGTCTTTTTCGGCGATGATAAAACCGTGCAGGCCATTAAACACGCCCAGTCGGCCTTTGGGCAGTTTGATGATATTGTCTTTGCAGTCCTCCATGATGACCTCGCTGTCGAGCACCACGTTGTCACCCTCGCATTTCTGTTCGGCCTCGTAGATAGAGTGCCAGGTACCCATGTCGGCCCATCCAAAGGAGCATAGCATCACGTATGCGTCGTCGGCGTTTTCGAGTATTCCGTAGTCGATAGAGAGATTGGGGAAGAGGGGGAAATACTCCCATACGGCATTGGTCTCTTCTTCGAGCGAGCCGGCCTTTCCGTCTGTCTCTATTTGTCGGAACACCATCGGCATGACTTGTTTGAAATGGGTGATCATGTATTTCACATTGGACACGAAGATGCCGGTGTTCCATAAAAACTCCCCGCTGTCCATGAACATTCTTGCGAAGTCGCGCTCTGGTTTCTCGGAGAACGACTTGACGGTGAAGAGGTTGTCTTCTCCACACTGGCAGTGGTCACCCATCTGTACGTATCCGTAGCCAGGCTCTGGACGTGACGGTCTCACTCCCATGGCGATGATGCCTTCGTGGTTGTTGACAAAGTCAAGGGCCTCAGTGACATCGTGCTTGAAAGCGTCGTCGTTGATGATGGCTTGGTCGGAGGGAGTGATGATGACATTGGCGTCGGGGCAGATGCCGAGGATGTGGTAGCATGCCCACGTGACGCTTGGGGCCGTGTTGCGGTTGATGGGTTCGCCAAGGAAGTGGTCTGCAGGCAGTTCCGGCAATTGTTCCATGGCGATGGGTGCAAACTCGTCATTGATGGTGACGAAGATATTTTCTATGGGTATGACCTGTGCGAATCTGTCGAAAGTCTGTTGGAGCTGGGTCCTTCCTGTTCCAAAGAAGTCAATAAACTGTTTTGGGAAGTTCCATCTGCTGCATGGCCACATTCTTTTTCCACGTCCTCCAGCCAGTATCACACAGAAGTTATGATTATTTGTCAGCATAAGTATTACAGATTTAAAATAAGCGGTATATATCCATGTATATAAACGCAAAAAGCATGTTTTTAGTGTTTTTTCTTAAGAAAATTTGTCAGTTCGGAAAATATGTGTAACTTTGCAGCGCAAAAGCCCAGATGGCGGAATCGGTAGACGCGCTGGTCTCAAACACCAGTGGGGCAACCCGTGCCGGTTCGACCCCGGCTCTGGGTACTGCGAATATAAAGAAGTGTGCTGACTATCAATTAGTTACAGCACACTCTTTTGTTTTTGGTGGAACATTGGTGGAACATTTCGGAAAAATTATCTGAAAGCATATCTTCACATTGTTGTTGCGGATGGCAAAGATATGCATAATCTCTTAATTCACCATAAAAATGTGGCTATATCTCTTGCCACAACTGAGGAATTGAGCGGTGGTTCCCTTGACAAGGAAACTGGCATCGTCATCTGGCTGCTCCGCCTTATATCCAACGAGCAAAAAGAAATCATCGTCCACTATCGTGTGAAATACCCCCCAAAAAACGCCGACTGACTGTGGAGTGATCAACCTATAACATAGTCTGCTCACAAGCTATGGGTATCTATGAGATTTGTTATCTTGTTGTTACTATGTTATTGGCACCCATTTTTTGATAAAGATGATAATATATCTAAAAGGGTAGGCTTTCAAGAAAAAATGATTAATTTTGCACACAAATAAGCAACATGTGACAGATGAAACAAACAGAGCAACTGATTATTGAGCAGTTGAAAGCAGGAAAGGAGCGGGCATACAAATTCCTGTATGACCAGCATTATCAGATATTGTGCCACGTGGCTTCACAATATGTAAAAGATGACTTCTTGGCTGAGACTATTGTAGGTGATGTCATCTTTCATATGTGGGAAGTGCGTGAGACGCTGAACATCACAATTTCACTCCGCAGCTACTTGATGACCAGTGTGAGGAATCGCTGTCTGGACTACCTGAAGTCACAGCAATGCCAGCATGAGATGTCCATGTCGTCGCCCGGATTTCAAGACTTCCCAGTGCTTAATTATATAAAGGGGGATGACTATCCTTTAGGGAAACTGCTTGAAAAGGAACTTGAGGGTGAAATCATGAGGGCTATAGCACGTTTGCCGGAAGATTGCCGACGTGTGTTCCATCTAAGTCGTTTTGAAGAAAAGAAATACAATGAGATAGCAGGCGAACTCGGCATTACTATGAATACCGTTAAGTATCACATCAAGCGTGCTCTGGCACTGCTCCACGAAGACTTGGGCAAGTACCTGACCGTTGCTATTGCTCTACTTTTTGAACAACTGAAATAATTTTTTGAGAAAATATGAAGTTCAGACTACCCTCTGAACTTTTTTTATCGTCATACCAATAATAAAAGCCATTTATGACACACAACAATGGACATATCGAACAAGAGATTTGGTTTTCAGCAGTAGAAGAACAGCAGCTGAACAGATTTGACAAGGAAGCGGCCTTTGCTCGTTTCCAAGAGCGAGTAGCAGCAACTCAGACCTTCAAACCTAAACGTAATTTGCGATGGTTGTCATATGCTGCCGCTATAGCAATGATGGTGGCCGTTTCCTACTTCTCGTTCAAGGGAGGACAAAGTAACCTTGAGGCATCCTTTGGTGACATTGTGGTCGAAGCCCCACAAGGGTCCCGTACTCAGATGACTTTGCCCGATGGGACGAAGGTGTGGCTGAATGCAGGATCGAAGATTTCATACACACAAGGTTTTAGCATAGTTAATAGGTTTATTAGGTTAGTTGGAGAGGGCTACTTCGAGGTGGCCCACAATGAGCTATTGCCCTTTCGCGTCAGTTCGAAGAACTTACAAGTAGGTGTACTTGGCACAAAATTCAATTTCCGGGACTATCCCACTGACGCGGAAGCAATAGTTTCATTGGCCGAAGGTAAAGTTGCACTTGATGATTTAACTCATTCTGGTAAGGCAACAATCTATCTGACACCTAACCAAAGAGCCGTTATGAGTAAGCAGAATGGGAATATTGAAGTTGAAGATTATACTGTAAGTAATTCCATCCAGTGGACTACTGGTAACTTGATTTTCGATGGGGAACAATTGAAGGACATCGTCAAGGATCTCGAGCGTAGTTATAATGTGAAGATAACAATTGCCAATAAGAACCTGTTGACTCTTCGTTTCTATGGCGACTTTGTAAGGCAGGAGCAAAGCCTGAACGAAGTGCTTGATGCTCTTTCGGCTACGGGCAAAATACACTATAAGACAGTAGGAGAAACTATTACATTATATTAATTTTTTAATAACAATAACTGAAAATGAAGACAATTAGGGCAGTAATCACTTAAAGACTAAACAGAGAATAAAATAAGACCGACAGACGGGCAGGTCTATCGGTCTGAGGATTCTCTGGTCAGCACATCGTGAGAAGTGTCTGAAGAGACCACAAAGATACCATGTTTTCTTCAGATACGCAATTAATCAAAGTTTTATAACATTAATTTAACTATCTAATGAACAAGAAGAAACTAATGTCAATGGTACTAGCTCTGACCGTCAGCCTTTCGGCCATGGCTCAGGCATTGCAATTGAAACTGAACAACGTCACGGTAAAGAAAGCCATGACGGAACTCAAACAAAAGAGCGGTTACTCTTTTGTGTATGAGGCTAATGACATGCAGACAGAAAAGACTGTCAGTGTAGATGCCAATACTTTGAAAGATGCTATCGATCAAATTCTTAAAGACCAGCATGTTAATTATAAGATTAGTGGAAAGAACATCATTATCTCGAAGAAGACCTCTTCAGAGGGCAATGCTACAGACCAATCAGGTGATAAGGTTGTAAATGGTGTTATCAGAGACATGTCTGGTGAACCCATTATTGGTGCTACTATCAAAGTAAAAGGCTCTAATTATGGTGTAGTAACCGACTATGACGGTAACTACCAGATAAGCGTTCCCGATGATGCCGTTCTTGAAATTTCATACATTGGCTTTGACAATCAGACAATCAGCGTTAATGGTCGAAAGACGATCAATATCACGATGAAAGAGAATGTACAGACCATAGACGAATTGGTTGTTCTTGCATATGGTACACAGACACGCAGAAATGTAACCGGTTCGATGCAGACTGTTGATTTTGATGACTTCAAAAACTTGCCCGTTGGTCAGTTAACCCAGAAGATACAGGGACAAATAGCAGGTGTACAGGTCAACCAAGGAACCGGTGTACCTGGTCAGGGAATGAACGTAAAAATTAGAGGAGCTGCATCTTTGTCGACAGGAGCTAGTCCTTTGTACGTTGTGGATGGTTTCCCGATTGTCGGAGATATCAACAACATCAATCCAAATGAAATTGAATCAATGAGTATCTTAAAGGATGCTGCAGCCACTGCCCTCTATGGATCTCGTGCAGCATTTGGCGTGGTTCTGATTACAACAAAAGGAGCAAAATCGGGCAAGACCTCTGTAGATGTCGATGCCTATGTTGGCGTACAGAGTGTTCCTGAGAAGGGTCGTCCCAAAATGATGGATGGTACGGAGTGGGCACAGTTCCGTAAGGAGAATTATGAAGACTTGGGATTATCAGTTCCTGATATCTATCAAAATCCTTCACAATACGGGAAAGGCTATGACTGGTATGACGCAATGTTGAGGAATGCCATGATTCAAGATTATAATGTAACGATTAAGGGAGGTACTGATAACTTCACTACTTCGGTCATGTTGGGCTTCTTCGATCAAGATGGAGTGATGCAGAATTCTGACTACAAACGTTTCTCAGGACGTGCCAATGCAATGTACAAGATAAGTCCTACACTTACAGCCCGTGTAAGCATTGCTCCTACTTTCAGTTTTGAAAATCGTCCATCTACAGACGGTGCATTTTTCAGTGGAGGAGGCCTTTTGGCAAATGCTAATCTTGTACCACCCATCATCAACTGGGAATCCTCAGATGGTACCATGCCTGTTAACATTAATACGCCGGGTGTCACACAAGTAGAGACACCAAACTGGGTTCGTTCAATCAAAGACACAAAGAACCAACGGACTATTAAGCGTCTTCTTGCCAATGCTTCTTTGGAATATGCTCCCATAGAAGGATTGTTGGTAAAAACAAGTGTAAGTACGGATCTCGGTTCTGAATTCCATACCTATTTTCAGCCCTCCACAGCTGGCCGTGCTTTTGCAGCGGCAGCAAATTCCATCAATGCCTATCTGTCTGATGCCAATAACCGATATTACTCATGGCTTTGGGAGAATACCGCTACTTATGGAAAAACTATCGGTGCACATCACTTTGAGGTGCTAGGTGGATATACTGTTCAGAAGTTCCGCAGCGACTATACAGGCATTAGTGGGAGAAACTATGCAGATGACCGTATTCAGATCATCAATGCAGCTCTTGTGAAGAACAATCCTTCTCAGGATATCCAGGAATGGAGCATGATGTCTTTCCTTGGTCGTGTCAACTATGACTTGATGGGACGTTATATGCTGAGTGCAAGTATCCGTCGTGACGGTTCTTCGCGTTTTGGATCGAATAACAAGTGGGGTAATTTTCCAGCGGTTTCTGTGGGATGGCTTGTCAACGAGGAAAATTTCATGAAGTCGGCAGAGTGGCTGTCTATGTTTAAGGTGCGAGCCAGTTATGGTCTGATTGGTAATAACAATATCGGAAACTATACACAGTACAATGTCATCTCAAATTCCAACTCAGTTTTCGGTTCTACCACAAATAGTGGTATTCGTGTGACGAATCTTGGTAATACTGAATTGGGATGGGAACGGACGGCAGAGTTTGATTTTGGTGTTGACTTGTCTTTCCTAAATAATCGTATTACATTTACCTATGATTACTACAATAAGACAACTCGTGACTTGCTCTACTCACTATCTGTACCAAGAGAGTCTGGCTTCTCTAACTTTATGGGCAATGTCGGAAAACTCCGTTTCTGGGGACACGAATTCAGCATTGTCTCTCATAACCTGACCGGAGAATTCAAATGGGATACAAATTTCAACATCTCATTCAGTGATAATAAGGTGCTCGAATTATCAGGTCTGAGTGACCAGTTGATAGCATGGACGGGTATTATTAGTACAATCACAGAAGTAGGTGGGCGTATCGGACAATTCTATGGAATGGTTCAAGATGGTGTATATAAAGACCAGAACGACTATAACAATTCGCCCAAAGCCGTTGACTCTGAAATAGGTACGATAAAATTCCGTGACATCAATCGTGATGGTCAAATCACGTATGATGATGTCGATGGTGATAAGACAATTATTGGTAATCCTTTCCCAGATTTCATTTTCGGTATTACTAACAATTTCTACTATAAGAATTTTGATCTTTCTGTGGTTGCTTCAGGTTCCGTGGGTAATGACATCGCAACACCAATGGAGCAGGGTATGACCAACTTGGATGGTCTCTTCAATGTATTGGCTGATGTGAAAGACAGATGGCGCTCAGAGACAAATCCTGGTGCTGGCAAGTATGGCAAAACGACAGGTGGTACAGGTAGAGAACGTGATCAGTTCCACTCCCGCTACGTAAAAGACGGAAGTTACTTTGCCATCAAGAATATTACCCTTGGATATACTTTCCCAGTCAATACCATCAAGCATATCAATTCCTTACGTTTGTATGCAAGTGTGCAGAATCCATTTATCTTTACCGATTATCCTTATGGAAACCCCGAGGTAGGTGTTGATTTTAATGGTGAATCTCCTAGTTCACTATTACAGGGTATCGATTACTCCTCTTATCCTGTTCCGCGCACATTTACAATAGGCCTCAATGTGTCATTCTAATATATTCATCAAATAAGATATAATCATTATGAAAAAGATATTATCAATCTTACTGATATCAGTATCGTTAAGCAGTTGTGGCGATTTTCTTGATATTCCATCAGAAACATCCCTAAGTTCAGATATTTACTATCAGTCGCAAAGCGACTTTGAGCAGGCTATTAATGGTTGTTATTCTCTCCTAAGAGGATTATACTCAGGTCAGGACGGTGCATGGGCCATGGGCGAACTTCGTTCAGATAACACTACTTATGCCTTTAATCCCAACGACAGAGGAACAATCTCTGCAGAATTTGTTAAGGACTTTATCGATGATGCCAACAATTCTGTACCTTTCAACAAATACGTTACTAATTACAGTATTATCTCTAATGTAAACTATCTGCTTGATCCGATTGACGATGTGGACTTTGACCAGACTGCCAAGAACAACATTAAAGGACAAGCATATTTCCTGAGAGCCTTGGCATATCTTGACCTTGTTCAATATTTTGGAAGTGTCCCCATGCATCTGAAACCAGTTAGAGCACTTGGCGATGCTGCACAACCTTTAGCCTCAGAGGAAGAAGTTTACGCCCAGATTATTTCTGATGCAAACCAGGCAGTAGAATTGCTTCCTGCTAAATCGTCGCAAGAAGCAGGAAGAGCAACGTCAGGAGCTGCCAATATGATTCTGGCCAATGTCTATATTAACCAAAAGAAATGGGCCGAGGCAGAAACTGCTTTAAGGAAGATTACCGGTTATGAATTGTTAGAAGATTATTCGAGTGTTTTTGAGCCTACTAATAAGAATAATGCTGAATCCATTTTCGAAGTACAATACAAACAAGGAAATGAGGGCTTTGCTAGTTATTTCTTCTATACTTTCCTGCCACAGCCAATTACGGCTGAAGAGGCTTCTGCTGTCACTGGTATTCCAGAAATATCGCGTATTGTAGAGGGATACAATATCCCAACACCCGATATTATCGCAGCCTATGAAGAGGGCGATGTCAGAAAAGACGCTTCTGTAGGCATGCTGACTGCACATGGTGTCAAGTACCCTTACATCAAGAAATACTGTCATTCACATGAACAGACTGGCAATACTGATGACAACTGGCCTGTATATCGCTATTCAGAAGCCCTTTTGTATATGGCAGAGGCATTAAATGAACAAGGGAATACTTCAGAGGCGGCCAAATACTTAAACAGAGTACGGAATCGAGCAGGCTTAAGTAATACAGTTGCGACAAGTCAGTCGGAAATGAGGATTGCCATCATGAACGAACGTAGGGTGGAACTGGCGTTTGAAAACAAGAGATGGCTTGACCTAATTCATTATGGTGTAGCAGAACAAGTCATGAAAGCCTATGGGCAAAGGGTGAAAGCCAATCCACAGGACTACTACTTCCCCGAAGGCTACTCAGTAGCGCCACAGTCATATACGAACATCAGGTTGCTCTTCCCGCTTCCCGCTTCTGAGGCGACATTAACTATTTATTTCTAATAAAATATAACAGTGGTCAGTCAGTTATAACAATAGATTGACCACTGTTGTTCTCTAAATATAAAATGATGGTAATAAAAACATCAGCAAAAAAAACCGTTTTAGTTTTCCTTAGCGTTCTCTTAACTAGTTTCATGAATGCTAACGGTATCGAGATTGTCAACTTGTTGGTTGAATATGAGCATACTCCATTGGCGATAGATACGCAATATCCTCGGTTCTCATGGCAGATGATTGCCGATAAAGACATGTATGGTTGTGCGCAAACAGCCTACCGTATTGTAGTGAATGATGAAAATGGTCAACAGGTATGGGACAGCGGAAAAGTTGATGACGCCAAGTCGCTTAACATCATCTATGATGGAGACAAACTAAAGCCAACGACCCGGTACAATTGGCAACTTGATGTATGGGATCAAGAGAATCACATCCATCACGCATCGTCATGGTTTGAGACGAGTTTGATGACAGATAGCGACAAGGACGATGCATGGGGCGGGGCACAATGGATAGGAACCAAAGAGACCGACCAATATCTTTACTCCCACTATCTGCCCGTGTTCAGACTTGCATATACTGTCCGCCTAGACAAGCGCACACGCTCCACACACGCTTCCATACTATACGGTTGCAACGATGAAAGACTTATGGAGCCCGGTGGGAATATCTGGCACCTCAGTGCTAAACGAGACTCATCCTACGTCCGAGTAGAACTTAATATAGATAAGGCTTTAGATGGCGGTAACGCCGTCGTTTCCATCTACAGACAGGGTTATCATCCAAAGGAAATCGGGGAGTGCCTAATAGTCAAATATACTGTGCCTGAGAAAGTTATCAATAAGGCTAACATGTATGACCAGCATCGTGTCTCTATCGCTTCTAATCTCGGGGACACCAAAATTGAAATAGATGACAATGAGATTGGTACTTTCAATCTAAATCCGTTGGGAAAGGGAGGTGATTTCATTGCCTTTCCTGTAGTAGGTGATGTCGGCATTTCATTGGAGAAGGGACAGAAAGTTCAATTCTCTGAATTCGAAATATCTAATTACAGAAGCCCAGGAAACACGATTGCCAATATCCCAGAACTGGAGAATTCTTTCTCGGGAGGGAGACAAGGTCATATCATTGTGATTAATCCTTCTAAGAATGGAATGCCGATGTTGAGGAGTGGCTTTGAGATTAGTAAGGAGATTGCCTGTGCAAGACTATTCGTGACAGCAAGAGGTGTCTACGACTTCTATGTCAATGGCAGCAGAATAGGGACAGACTACCTAAACCCAGGCATTACACAGTATAACAAGACGCATCTGTACCAGACATTTGACATCACTCAATATCTTACAAAAGGGTGGAATGCCGTGGGAGCCATCCTCGGTGAAGGTTGGTGGAGTGGTGGCGCAACCTATGAGGGACAGAACTGGAATTACTTTGGCGACCGTCTTTCACTATTGGCCCAAATCCACGTGAGGTTTACTGACGGTAGTTCAATGAATATTGTCAGTAATCCCGAACATTGGAAATATACAACAGATGGGCCAGTTCGTTATGGTAGTCTTTTCCAGGGAGAGGTGTATGATGCCAGATGGGAGATTGTTGAATGGGCATGCCCTAAATATGATGATAGCAGATGGCAGCAAACTATTGCAATACCCCTGGAAGGACATATCAGTTCTGCCACATGGGGGAACGGACCAGCCGCAGATGATTATAGTGATTTTCACTTGATATCTCAGTCTGGTCAGACCATCCGTCAGTATACGCGACTGAATGCCATTTCTGTGAATGAACTCAGGCCTAATGTCTATATCTATGATATGGGACAGAATATGGTCGGTGTGCCCGACATCCACCTGTCAGGATTGAAGCCAGGCACCAAAGTTAAAATAAGATATGCAGAAGTGCTTTATCCAAAACATATGCCTGAATATTCGGCAAACAAAGGCGAGTTGATGCTGGAGAATATTAGGGCAGCGATGGCGCAAGATATTTATATCGCAAAAGGTGGTGAGGAATGGTTCTCCCCCCGATTTACGAATCATGGATATAGGTATCTTGAGATTACAGGTATAGATGATGCCCTACCCTTGGCAGATGTCAATGGCATCGTATTGAGTTCTATAGACAAATTGAATGCTTATTACGTAACGTCTGATTCACTAGTAAATCGACTATGGCAGAACATCAAGTGGTCAACATTGGGCAATTTTGTTTCTATTCCTACTGATTGCCCCCAAAGAAATGAGAGATTGGGATGGGCTGGAGATATATCTGTATTCTCTAGAACGGCTACTTATATGGCTCAGCTGCCACAGTTCTTGCGCCGCTACTTGAGGGCTATGCGCGATGTACAGCGTGGAGATGGGAGAATGCCGGATATAGCACCTCTTGGAGGAGGTTTTGGCGGATTGCTTTGGGGAAGTGCCAGTATCACCGTTGCTTGGGAAAGTTACCAACAATATGCTGACACACTCATGCTTTCAGAACATTATGATGCGATGAGAAGGTACATAGATTACATTCTCTCAAATACCATAGATGCAGAGACTGATATTATCGTGCAAGACAGATCATGGGGAGATTTGGGCGACTGGCTTGGGTTAGAGGACGAGAAAAACGATAAGTCGCTTTTTTGGGAATCTTATCTCATCTATGATCTCAGCCTCATGCAGCGCATTGCTACGTTATTAGGAGAAAAGAAAGATGCAGAACGCTATGCCAATATCTATAACCAACGCAAAGCTTTCTTTGTAAAAACTTATCTTCGACCATCAGACTTTAAAACCATATCATCTGGCTTCGGGAACCGACCAAAGGGTGAGCTTGTCGACACACAGACTTCCTATGTATTACCGCTTGCCTTAGGCGTTCTGGGAGGCGATACGGCCCAACGTGTAGCCAGTAATTTGAAGTGCGCTATAGAGCGTAAAGGTATAATGGATGACGGTCGGCAAAGTTCACCATTCTCACTCCTGACAGGTTTCATAGGTACTTCTTGGATTAGCAAGGTGCTATCAGATGCTGGATATGACGAAACAGCATATAGGCTTCTACTCCAACAAGAATACCCTTCTTGGCTATATCCTGTCACTCAAGGTGCTACTACAATTTGGGAACGTCTCAATTCTTATACACATAAAGACGGATTTGGAGGGAACAACAGAATGAACTCTTTCAATCACTACTCATTCGGTGCAGTGGGGGCATGGATGTTAAACTATTCTCTTGGGATTCAACGGGATGAGCTATCTCCTGGATTCAAGCATTTCATAATAAAACCTTCTGCTGATCCTACTGGGAAGGTAATATGGGCAAAAGGATATTATGACTCCATGTATGGACGTATTGAAAGCAGTTGGGAGAGAACTGCCGATGGCATTTCATATCGCTTTACGATTCCAGCAAATACCACAGCGACCCTTCGTCTTGGGAATAAGGAAATAGAACTCTCATCTGGAAGTTTTCATTTCAAGATGATCAACGGCATCTTAATGGAGTAAATATTTGTAAATTATTGTTGTCTGCTAAATCAGGGAAAAAGAATATACCTTCCTTTCCCTTTTGTTCGACATCAGCTACCTATGTGTTCAATTCCGGCAGGCTGTTGATGGCATCTTCCTTCAACTTATCCACGGCACGGGTATATTTCTCGGTGTGTTTCAGACCACTGTGCCCGAGGAGGCTGGCGATGGTCTTGATGTTAGAGCCATTGTTTAGAATGTTTACAGCGCAGGAATGGCGGGCGCAGTGCCTAGATTACGAGCCCCCTGATCCGGCTTGCGAATAGCCTTGTTGGATTGTGCATTCTGTCTTTTGACTGTGCATTTTGTCTTTTGACCGTGCAATTTGTCTTTTGACCCTGCAATCAGTCTGAAAACATCCACCAATCTGTCTGAGCTATTGTGCCTCCAAACGAAAAATTGTAATTTTGTATTGTTTTTTTATGCGCTATGCGCGTGTATGCGGATACCATTTTAAGAAAGGAAAATAAAGAGCCCACAGCCGCCGCTTTGGCGGCATCTGGGACGATGCGATGAATAAGGGATGAGAATCTAAAAAGAAAAGAGAAATTATTTTAATTGTATAAACATAAACTAATGCAAAGATGAAAAAGAAGATTCTTCTAATGACTGTCGCCCTGCTGTGTGCAGTTGTACAGAGCACATGGGCCGACGAAGGAACATGGATGGACAAAGGCATCCGTGCAGAGGCATTCTCTTCCATTGACGAGGACAACAAGACCATCAGCATCGCCAACGAGGCTGAGTTGGGTCTGCTTGCCTACAACATCAGCGGCAATAACGACTACAAGGGTTACACCATCACCCTGACCAATGACCTCGACATGAGCGCACACAGGTGGGACGCCGTCTCCGGTACCTTTAAAGGCACCTTCGACGGACAATATAAGACCATCAGTGGACTCAACTATTCAAATGACAACACGCGTGATGCTGGACTGATTGTCCACAACGATGGCATCATCAAGGATGTGCAACTTGTCAACTCTGTCATTATAGGCAACAGATATGTGGGAGCCATCGCTGGCCAGAACACGGGCACGGTGGAGAATTGCTATGTGGGAGCCGGCGTGTCAGTCTTAGCCTCGAATGCCGATGACTCGAGCCCCAGTTGTGGCGGCATCGTAGGCTTTCAGATACAGAATCCGTTCGACAAAGAGACCCAACCCATGACTAGTGGTTGCTACAGTGAGGCATCCATCAAAGGTTACAAAGATTTGGGCGGCATCATCGGCTATTTCAAAAACGGCACCATGCAGAACTGCGTCTCCAAGGCTACCATCAGCTGCGAGACCACCGAGGGCACGAAGGGTATGTTAGCAGGTCTTGTAGTAGAGGGCGCTACCTTTGTAAACAACTACTACGTTGCTGAGGCAAAGGAGGAGAGTGCTAACGGCACGCGCCTGATCAGCGTGCAACTGACGGACGAACTGCTTGCCGATGGGCTTAATCAACTCATCTATGATGGCACCATTGAGAAGTGGTATGGCGCCTATCATTTGAAGTTCTATAGCAGCCAGATAGCTATCGATGATGACTGGTACGCAATAGAGGGGAACGCCTTCACATTTAAACTCGAGTCGGCGTCGGATCTCGTCCAATTTAAATATGTAATGGTGAATAGCAACGAGTTGACGACAACGACGACACTCGCTTAGGCGCCATCATCGGATGGGCCGGCGCTTCCACTAAGGTGGAAAGCTGCATGGAGAAAGGCACCTATAACACTGTTGGCCAGACGGCCTTCTGCTGGAAAAATCATGACGATGCCAGCATCAATGACCCTAGCAACAATCGTTACCTCACGGACTTCAGCAAAGAGAGCGATGCTGACAAACTCTACACGGTCACCAGCGGCACCGAGGGACTGAAGATCGTCTTCCCCGAGGGTTGCTACGACTGGCAGGAAGCCTATCACGGCGCCATGTCCAAGTCGTTGGACTACTTGGCCGTTGCCTACCTCATCGACAATCAGTTCTACACCGTCCAGAATAGCCTTATTAGGTTCGATGTGGCCTACCCGGAGAACTGGAAGAACGTAGAAGTCTATAACGGTGAGAGTAAGCTCAGTAAAACTTCCTCCGGTCACTACAGTTTCTATCAAGGTACGAAGAACACCGTGATCACTGCCACCTACGCCAACGTCTGCTGGACAGACGAAGGCCGCTATGCCACTGAGTTCTCCTCTGTCAATGGTTCGACTATCACAATCACCTCAAAGGCCGAGCTGGCTCGACTGGCCTATCTGGTGCAAAACGAAAGCGACAAGCAAGGCAACTATGGTAAAGGAATGACCTTCCTGCTAGGGGATGACTTCGACATGAGCACGTACAGATGGATGCCTATTGGAAACAATGCCCGCCGATTCCAAGGTACCTTCGATGGACAGGGCCACACCATCAGTGGCATCGATGTTTATATTAATAATGACTCTTATGTAGGTTTCTTTGGCAATATAGCAAGCGCAACGGTGAAGAACCTCAAACTTACCAATAGTCAAATTGTCTTAGAAGATTGGAATGGATATTTAGGTGGCATCACAGGTGGAGCGTCTAGTTCCACTATAGAGAACTGCTATGTGGGCAGTGATGTCATATTGAAGGCAGAAAAAGAGGCTATTCATTGTGGAGGCATCTCATCTAGATTATACAGTGGCAACACCATTAAGGGCTGCTATTCTGCCGCTAAGATCATCAAATCAGACGATGCTTCATATAAGTATGTTGGTGGTATTGTCGGCTTGACTGGTAATTCTACTATAACGATGAATGTCTCTTAGGCCGTAATCGACCAGGGCACTTTCACCAGCGAAAACGAACTTAGGGGGTATGTTATTGGAAAGCTGGATTACGACGTCAATGCATCGCATAATTACTATCTTGCCAATGAGACTAGCAACCACGGGAATGACGTGAAGGCTTTCGCTGTAGCCCTGTCAACGGTTGAAGAACTGAGCAAGCTGGGCTATGAGGTGGATTGTAGCGAAGGGGCCACCAGCTTCACCTGTAGCGGCCTGGACTTTATCGCTACTGACGACTGCAGCCAATTCCAACTCAATGGTCAGTGGTATGGCACTGAAGGAAAGAACTTCCGCTTCACCGTTCCTGCTACCTCCTGCGGTGCTACCCTCGAAGACGTAATGGTGAACGGCTCGCCAGCTACGGCAGCCGATGGCTTCTTCTACTTCCCCGCCACTGCCAAGGCCATCGTCACCGGCACCCCGCTGCTCACCTTGAGCAACACTGCCGGCAATAGCGCTATGTTGCAGCAGTTCGACGGCCTTAAAGTCAACGTCATCCTGGACGGACGTACGTTCACGAAGGATGCCACACAGACTAAGGATGGCTCGTGGTACACTATCTGCCTGCCCTTCAACCTCAACATCAGCGGCTCGGTGCTCAGTGGCGCCACCGCGAAGACATTGCTCCGCGACGATTCAGGCTTCAAAAATGGCACCCTGACGCTCGTTTTCGGAAGCAATGCCTCCGCCCTTGGTGCGGGCATACCCTACATCATCAAGTGGACAGAAGCAGGTGACGACATCGTGAACCCGAAGTTCACGGGTGTGACCATCAGCAACGAGACTGAACCCATCGAGACCGATAACGTCGATTTTGTAGGTAGCTTCTCGCCCACAACCCTTACGGCCGACAACCGCAGCGTGCTCTATATGGGTAACGAGAACAAACTCTACTATCCCACAACCGATGTGACTGTCGGCTCGTGCCGTGGCTATTTCATGCTGAAAGGATTGGAGGTCGGCGACCTTACTGGCAACGCCCGCTCCATCGTGCTTGACTTCGGCGACGGCGAAGCCACAGCAATCAGTGAAATAGTAAATAGTAAATCATCAAATCGTGAATCAGGTTGGTATGACATGCAGGGCCGTCGCCTCAGTGGTGTACCCACAACACCTGGCCTTTATATTAATAATGGTATAAAGGTCGTGATTAAGTGAGAATCAATAAAATGAAAAGAGATACAGAGGCATAGGGGCTCCCTAAGTCTCTGTATCTCTTTGTTTAGAATAATTCGTCTTATTTGCCAGCCGGAATATTACTTTGCCTCACCGTCGCCATAGATGAAGCCGTAGGTGCAGCTGGGATATTCGAAGATTTCCTCGTCGCGGAAGAAACGTTTCAGTTCTATCTCAGCATTTGAGGTGGAGTCGCTGGCGTGTACGATGTTCTGCTGGTTGCTCATCGAGTAGTCGCCTCGGATGGTTCCTGGTGCAGCTTCACGTCCGTTGGTGGATCCTGTCATGGTGCGTACGACCTGTACGGCATCCACTCCCTCAAGGGCGAGGGCGATGACAGGAGAGGCCTGCATAGAAGCAGCCAGCGAGGGGAAGAAAGGACGGTCTACAAGGTGGGCATAGTGCTCTCGTAGTATCTCGTCAGAGAGCTGCATCATTTTCATACCTGCCACGCGCAGTCCGCGGCGCTCAAAACGGTTCACAATCTCACCGATCAGCTGACGCTGAACGCAGCTGGGTTTCAGTAATACTAAAGTCTTTTCCATCATAAATAATATTTAGATTTAACAAGTCATTGTTTTTGCAAATTTAGGGAAAAAATCGGAGATGATGAGTTTTTTGAGATAAAGAATTGCTCACCTTGGGTAATTTTATGTCTTTGACCTTTCTAAAGAAAAGTGAAAATCTTTATCGTATTGGCTTATTATATTGGTTTTTTATATAAATTTGCGCCCAAAACGATGATGGCAAGACGACGGAAGAAAAGAAAAACGAGAAGCAATAGATGGATAGGTTGGGTGGTATGTTTGGTGTTTTTGCTTGCCGCCCTCTATTATTATCGTCCTTGGGAGTATTTTGAGGAGGATGTGTTTACGCACGACTCGCAATGGCCCTATAAGGATGAGACGAGCGGTCGACCCTATTCGAGAGGTTATGACGGTATCGATATCTCACGTCATCAGGGGCGTATCCACTGGGAAGTGCTGAGCAAGAACCGCGACATACAGCTGATCTATGTGAAAGCAACAGAAGGTCGCCGACACAAAGACTCCCGTTATGCCGAATACATCCGTGAGGCCCGCAAGGCCGGTTTCAAGGTGGGGTCCTATCATTTTCTGCGCAAGGGCAGTGGGAAGGAGCAGTTTGAGCATTTCCGCAAGGTGGTGGACCGTGGCAAGCAAGACATTCTGCCTATGGTGGATGTGGAGGCGAAGGGTACCCGTGGCATGAGTCGCAGTGAGATACAGAAGACTCTGAAGGAGTTTGTCACGGAGGCCAAGGTCTATTATGGTAAGTCGCCTGTGATTTATAGCAATGAAGCCTATTATAAGAAATATCTCTCGCCGGAGTTTGACAATTATTATCTGTTCATTGCCAATTACAACCGTAAGCCTGTGTTGCCAGGGAAGGTGAAGTACGACTTGTGGCAGTATTCGGAGAAAGGCCGTGTGCGTGGTATCTGGACATGGGTAGACCTGATCAAGTTGGCATCAGGACGCCGGGTGAGGGATTTGGAGATATGATTTTTTAGGAGTTCAGGAGTTGAGGAGTTTAGGAGTTCAGACATATGACTTTGAGGAGTAGAGGAGTTCAGACCATGGCATAGGTCTATAAGAGCCATCCTAAAAGAAATCAGGAGCCCAGACACCGTCTGAACTCCTGTATTTTTTTGCTCCTTATGGGAACGTTATTTCACGTATTCTGCGTAGTCGGTCAGGCGCATATCACCCTTGCGTGCCAGCGTGTCGTGCAGTGCGAAGGCTGCGGGCAGACAGTGCCGGGTATGTCCGAGTTTTGAGATTTTGAGATAGTCCCACATCAGTTGTTTGTAGTCGGGATGTACACACTGCTCGATGATGTGCTGAGCGCGCTGTACGGGACCCTTTCCTCTCAGGTCGGCCACGCCCTGCTCGGTGACGATGATGTTGACGTCATGCTCTGAGTGGTCTTGGTGGCTGACGAAGGGTACGATGGAACTGATGAGGCCTCCCTTGGCTGTGGATGGGCAGGTGAAGATGCTCAGGTAAGCATTGCGCTCGAAGTCGCCGCTGCCACCGATACCGTTCATCATCTTGATACCACTGATATGAGTGGAGTTGACATTGCCGTAGAGGTCGCACTCGATGGCTGTGTTGATGGCGATGACGCCGAGTCGGCGGATGATCTCCGGGCTATTGGAGATTTCGCTCTGGCGCAGTGTGAGGTGCTTCTTGAAATAGTCCATGTTGTCGTAGACCTGCATGAGACATTCGTTGCTGACGGTGAGTGAGCATGCTGAAGCGTCTTTCACTCTACCGTTGAGCATCATGCCGATGACCGAGTTTTGTATCACCTCGGTGTAGATATTGAAGTCGGGCACGTGCTTGTCTTCTCCGAGCGCTCCGAGGATGGCGTTGGCGGTAGAGCCTACACCACTCTGCAGTGGCAAGAACTCTTTGGGTATTCTGCCAGCGTGCATTTCTTCGACGAGGAACTCAGCGGTGAGGTATCCGATGCGGTCAGTGACAGGGTCATTGTCTTTGAAAGCCCTTGCCTCGTCGGGGATGTTGCACTCCACGACACCCACCAGTTTGTCTTTGGGTATCTCGACGTATGGTTTACCGATGCGGTCGCCGACGTGCTCGATGGGTATTGCCTTGCGGTAAGGCGGGTCGAGTGGCTCATAAACATCGTGTATGAATTTGGCGTTGGGATTGTGGAAGGAGTTGAGCTCCAGGATGACTCTCTTGGCCAGTCTTGCGGCTGTGGGGCTGATGCCACCAGCGGCTGTCAGATAAGCCTTATAGAAAGAGCCAGCGTCTTCGATGTCGCAGACCTCGAGGATCGCCCAGTCAACGTCGCCATAGAAGCCGTATCTCAGTTCTTGTGCCATGTGGCTCAAGTGCAGATCGTTGTAGGGAATTTCACCTAAGTTGACATGTTTACGGAAGTCGGGGTTGGTGGTGTAAGGAGCACGGTATTTGAGCGCCTGTGCGTTGGCGAGGTCACCATCCGTGCTTTGTCCTGTGGAAGCTCCTGTGAAGATACCTACTTTGAAAGGTCTTCCAGCCTCATGTTCAGCCACTGCTAATTTGGCCAGTTCTTTTGTCACAGCCTTAGCCACTCCTGCAGGAGTGAATCCACTAAGAGCGAGGTTTTCTCCGTTTTTGATTAATGACGCTGCTTCGACAGCTGTCAGTCGTGTGTAAGCCATAAAATTTCTAAGTTAATTTAAGATTTGTGCGCAAAGTTAGTCTAAATCAAGGAAAACCGCAAATTATTCGTTGTTTTATTTCGAGAATTAAGTGTTGGTATCGTTTTTTTTCCTATTTTTGCATGTCTTTATCGAAGATACGAAAGAAAGAATTGAAATTATGAGTGGAAGAATCGTAACGTTTGGAGAGTTGCTGCTGCGTTTTTCTAAGCACAGTCATCGCCGTTTTACACAGGGAGAAGAGTTGTTGGGCAATTTTGGTGGTAGTGAGGCCAATGTGGCCATTTCGCTGGCCACTTTGGGCAACGAGGTGGAGTATGTGACCCGTCTGCCGAAAGGTCAGATCGGTCTTGCTGCCTTGATGATGCTTCGAGAGTACAATCTCGATGTGCGTCATGTGCTGTCTGACGGCAACCGTATGGGCACTTACTATTTTGAGGGAGCTGCCGTGCTGCGCAACTCTACAGTGACTTACGACCGTGAGAACTCCGCCTTTTTCCTGTTGCAGCCCGGCATGTTTGACTGGCATGAGATTTTGCGTGGGGCAGAGATTTTCCATACGTCGGGCATTGCCGGCGCTTTGTCACAGAATGCCGCTGACGCCACGTTTGAGGCTTTGCGTATCGCCGATGAGATGGGACTGACCATCTCTTTTGACATCAATCATCGCAAGAATTTGTGGAAATACGCCGGAGCACAGCCCGTGGAGACCCTGAGCCGTATGCTGGAGTATGCTGATGTGATGTTTGGCGACGTCATTGAGTTTGAGTTTCTCATGAATCACCCCAAGATACCCTTCACAGCCACCGACACCAGTTATCAGATGGACTTGGAGCCCTACCGCGAGTGGTTTGAGGATATCCACCGCCGTTTCCCCCGATGTCGCAAATGGCTGATGGGTATGCGCAATCAGGTAGACGCCAGTCATCACCTGCTCACGGCGCTGCTGTGGAGTGATGGGGTGCTTTATTCCACCCGTATCTACGACATACAGGACATGGTCGACCCGATGGGTGTGGGCGACGCTTTCGCTGCCGGTTTGATACACGGACTGGGTGCCTTCCCAGGTGATGACCAGCGTATACTCGACTATGCACTTGCCGCCTCGACACTGAAATACACCTTCAATGGCGACTTCAACCTAGCCACTGACGAGGAGATCAAAGCACTGATGGAGAGCTGAGGCGTTTTTTCGGTGTTCGGTGTTTGTTTTTCGCTATTGGCTGTTCGCTTTTCGGTGTTGGCTGTTGGGGTGGAAGCGAAAGGCGTAGAGCATAGAGCGAAAGGCGTAGAGCGAAAAGCGAAGAACTAAAGGCGAAAAGCAAATCGCGAGCCTCGAAATACTCCCTGAAATTTGGTCTTCCCGTAGGAAATCATTAATTTTGCAAATTAGAAGTTTTTGGAATATAGACGAAATGGAACAAACACTGATTATCTATAATACCCTGACCAGGAGGAAAGAGGCGTTTAAGCCCCTTCATGCCCCTGGTGTAGGCATGTATGTATGCGGCCCGACGGTTTATGGCGACCCCCATCTGGGTCATGCCCGTCCTGCCATCACTTTCGACCTCGTTTTTCGCTATCTGCGGCATCTGGGCTATAAAGTGCGCTATGTGCGCAACATCACTGACGTGGGCCACTTGGAGCACGACGCCGACGACGGCGATGATAAGATAGCCAAGAAAGCCCGTCTGGAGCAGTTGGAGCCAATGGAGGTGGCGCAGTATTATACCAACCGCTATCATCAGGCGATGGAGGCCCTCAATGTGCTGCCTCCCAGCATCGAACCCCACGCCACTGGTCATATCATCGAGCAGCAGCAGTTGGTGCATGAGATCATGGCCAACGGCTTTGCCTACGAGAGCAATGGCAGTGTGTATTTCGATGTGGCCAAATACAATGAGAAGTACAAATACGGCATCCTCTCCGGCCGCAACTTGGAAGACGTGAAAGATGCCAGCCGTGAACTTGACGGTGTGGGTGAGAAGCGTAACCAGGCCGACTTTGCCCTTTGGAAGAAAGCCCAGCCCGAGCACATCATGCGCTGGCCGAGCGAGTGGAGCGACGGCTTCCCCGGCTGGCATTGCGAGTGTACTGCTATGGGCCGTAAATATTTAGGCAGCCACTTCGACATCCATGGTGGCGGCATGGACCTTATCTTCCCCCACCATGAGTGCGAGATAGCTCAGGCTGTGGCCAGTCAGGGCGACCAGATGGTGCACTACTGGATGCACAACAACATGATCACTATCAATGGTCAGAAAATGGGCAAGAGCCTCGGCAACTTCATCACGCTTGAACAATTCTTCACCGGCAATCATCCCACCCTGGAGCAGGCCTATTCGCCCATGACCATCCGCTTCTTCATCCTTTCCGCCCACTACCGTGGCACCGTCGATTTCTCCAACGACGCCCTGAAAGCCAGTGAGAAGGGTCTGGAGCGCCTGCTCAATGGTATCAACGACCTGAGCCGTGTGCCTGTGGCGAAGACATCGGATGAGGCCACCCACCGTGTGGTGTCGCAATTGCGTCAGAAATGCTATGACGCCATGAACGACGATTTTCAGACTCCCGTGGTCATCAGCCATCTCTTTGAGGCCTGCCGTCAGATCAATATCCTGCTCAGTCATCAAGGCACTATCAATGCCGCCGACCTACAAGAGCTCAGCGACACCCTCCATCTCTTTGCCTTCGACCTGCTCGGTTTGAGGCCAGAGAAAGGCAACTCGTCTGATGCCCGTGAGGAAGCTTTTGGCAAGGTGGTAGACATGGTGCTCGACCTGCGCGCCAAGGCCAAGGCTGCCAAAGACTGGGCCACCAGCGACCAAATCAGAGATGCCCTAAGTGCTGCCGGCTTTGAGGTGAAAGACACCAAAGACGGCGTGACATGGAAACTAAACAAATAAGCCCCAACAGCGAGACACCCCTATGAGCGAAAAGACAAAAAACTGCCCTACATGTGGCAAGCCTATTTACAGGTATGCGCAAGTATGCCCTTACTGCAAGGGTGAGACCCATTTTGTGTCGATAGATGAAGAGCACCCACAGGTGATAGCTGAAGATATAGAGGCTCTAGAAACTCTAGATAATCTAGATAATCTAGAAACTCTAGAAACTCTAGAAAATCTAGAGACTCTAGAAAATCCAGGGGAAAGTGCCAGTGTAGGCACAGAGAAGCATGGCCACCTGAGTGAATATCTCCATCATCTCAAGGAAGACACCGAGAAGGTGAAGCAAGAATATGAAGAGAAGATCGGCCGTAAATACTCCCGTTCTACGATTCTGATAGGCTCTGTCATTCTGGTGCTCTCGCTGATTGTATTAGGCTTTTTCATTGCGGTTCAGATGATGAATCGTCAGACCTTTTTCTACGACAACACCATCGACCGCTCTGTGAAGCTAGAGATCGACAGCATGGCCAATGAGGTGTTTCAGAGAGAGGCCACGATTGTGGCTAAGTTTCCTGACCGCAAGCGCCACTGTCTGTTCTACCTCAAAGAAGGCAAGCTCTGTCTTTACGACGCCTCCGACAAGAGCGACCAACCTCTAGACTTGATGGCCATGAACCCTAAAGCCGTGGTCGATGAGGGAGGCAGTGGTGTGCTCAATGCCTATCTGAGTCCTAACGAGAAGTACATCATCATCATCGCCTCGCGGATGTCGGGCAACAAGGAGTGCGGTCTGTATCGACTTGATACCGAGAGCCGAGAACTTGAGTTTATCGACAAGGGTCGTGTGGCCCCTGAAAAAGGAGGCTATGAGGTGAGTGGCGTGGGTCATACTGCCATGTATGATGCCAGTGGTGAGAAAATCAGCGGTTTGAGCAGCACTGAGATGGAGCAGTTGGTTCCCAAGTCAGAGTCCACTCAGACGGTGAGAAGGGAAAAGACTGAGAAGAAGACCGAGGAGCGTGTCCCGATGCAAGAGTCAGTGACTGAGCATATGAAGCCTAGTGTAGACTTGGCTCCCAAGCCAGAGGTGCCGAAGGTGCCAGAGAAGATCACCATTACCCCCGTCACCCCTCACAATCAATAAGAAAATAAGAGATGAAACGTTATCTTCATACTCTGAGATACCTTCTCGGAATACATGTGCTTGGACTTTTGTTTCTCACATGTTTTCGTCTGATGCAGTTTTTCTCCCTTCAGGATATGATGTCGAGTCGGGGCAATGCCTCCGTCTCGACAGCTTTTGTCAAAGGACTATGGTTTGACAACGTCATCGCTTGCTATATCATGATTCTGCCGCTGGTGGTGCTGCTGATAGCCGCCAGTTTGGGCTTTTTGCACAGTCGTATACGGAGGGTTGCCGGTGTGTGGTTTGGCGTTTTGTATGCGGTGGTGCTGGCTGTCTCGGCTTCGAATATCCCCTATTTCAGTTATTTTTTCAAGAATATCGACTCCACCATATTTGGGTGGTTTGGCTATGCTGGCACTACGGCGGGTATGTTATTGGGCGAGAAGTCGTGGTGGGCATACATCGGATTGTATGTGGTGGCAGTAGTCGTATTCTGCTGGCTGATCAGGCGGTGGCGTAAGTCGGTGGACCGTAGTGTGGAGCACATCCATGAACAGCGCAATTGGCTGAGCTCGACGTTGTGTCTGGTTTTCACGATAGCGTTGGCCGGCTTGTGTGTGTTTGGCATCCGTGGCCGCATGGGCTACAACCCTATCAAGATCAGTCAGGCCTATTATTGTGATGATCCCTTCCTCAATCAGTTGGGTATCAACCCCGCTTTCAATCTTTTCACCAGCACTCTTGACGGGTTGCGCAAAGAAAACAAAGAGTTGTATCTGATGCCCTATCAGGAAGCCGTCGGCTATGTCCGCACCACGTTGGGCGTCACCGGTGACCTGACCGACAGCACCCAAGTGCTCAGACGCACCGTGACGGCATCAGGAGAGCCGCAGCGCTATAATGTGGTCGTGATACTGATGGAGTCGATGTCGGCAAGTCTGATGCAGACTTTTGGCCAGAAAGAGGCACTCACCCCTACGCTCGACAGTCTCTATGCCCATAGTTTAGCTTTCACCCATTTCTATTCCGCCGGCATCCATACCAACCATGGCATCACCGCCACGTTGTACTCGTTTCCTGCGCTGATGAAACGCAACCTGATGAAAGGCACGGTGACCCCCCGTCGTCAAGGTGTAGCTACGGTGCTGAAGCAGGAGGGCTATCACAATCTGTTCTTTATGACCCATGAGTCGCAGTATGACAACATGAACGCCTTCCTGCGCACCAATGGTTATGACGAGATTTACTCCCAGGAGAGTTATCCCTCCGACGAGGTGGTCAACAGTTTCGGTGTGCCCGACCACTATCTGTTCAACTATGCATTGCCGGTCATCAACCGTGTGGCGGCCCGTCACAAGCCTTTTATGGCCACGATACTCACCATCAGCAATCATCCTCCTTACATCCTTCCACAGTGGATGAAGCCCCGTACCTCTCAGCCAGAGACACAGATTGTGGAATATGCCGACCACTGTCTCGGCGAGTTCCTCGCCCAGGCCCGTCGTCAGCCCTGGTATGACCATACAGTTTTCGTGCTTTTGGCCGACCATGGCAAACTGGTGGGCGAGGCCGACTCCGAGTTGCCACAGTCGTACAACCACATCCCCTGCATTATCTTTGGCCCTGGTGTGGAACAAGGTGTCTATGACGGTCTGGCCACCCAGGTGGACGTGATGCCCACTCTGCTGGGGTTGCTCCATATGAGCTACACCTACGACGGTTTTGGTGTTGACCTGCTGCGTGAGCGTCGCGACAAAGTGTTTTATACCTCCGACACCCATATCGTGGCACGCGACAGTACACGGCTCTATCTGTATAGCCCTGCGATGGAGAAGAGCTTCTATTATGACGTGTCAGCAGACCGGCATTTACAACAATCCCCCGACAGTTCGCGCTTTGGCGACCTGCGGAGGTATGTGTTTGCCATGGAGCAGACCGCTGAGTATTTGCAGCGGCATGACCTCAGCGTGAAGAAATAAACCGTCATTCACATGAATAATGATCTGACGGTCATAGGCGAAATGTTGTCGGATACTACGTAAACATCATTTCAGATCGTTAAGGCTGATCTGATCCATGTGGGAATGAGAAAGGAGAAACCGTTATAGATTCTTGTAGCTCTTTTCCAAATCTAACAAATGGAAGTTATGCTGGCGTTGGTGATCTCCGTCTGGAATGACCATGTAATTGCCATATTTTTGTGAGAGATATTCGTGAGGATGCTCTACTCCCATCACGGTCTTGCCCTCAAAGAATATCGCAGTAGGCTTGCCTAACAGATGCTTCGGCATCACACCTTTAAGACCATCGTCATGATCTACTATGAAGTCGCATTTGTCATAGTCGTATGCCCGTTGAATCTTTCTCAGTTTCTCTTGTAACCCTTGCATGGTATATACTTTTCTGCACAAAAGCGGAATCCATGAAGAAGGACCATGTCCATGACGATATGGATCTCGATGAACGAAATACAGGGCCTTTTTTAGCCATTCATAGTGTATGAAATGCAGTCTTTGTTTCATGCGGGAGAATGGCATTCCGTCAAGTGGGAAGACGTCAAGGTAGATACCACCAAGATAACTAAGGTGCATTCGTTCAATGAGTGTAGTGCTGCCATCCTGAATCTTGGCAAAGGGGAGGGGGTAGTTTTGGGGGTCTGTCTCATAGCTGACCACCTCAAATGGCTCTGGCATCCACTCTTTTGCATTCTTCATAAGCAGGTCATAATCCTTCCGTGGCATGGCTATGTCAAGGTCGTCATCCCAAGGAATGAAACCTTTGTGACGAACAGCTCCGAGCATGGTTCCTGCCCAAAGATAATATCTCAGATGATGTTCCTTGCAAACGTTGTCAAGGGCAAGGAGAATGTTGAGAATACGGAGTTGAAGTGGTCGTATGTCGTATGAGGCCATATGGATAATTACTAATTACCTATTTACTCTAAACGTTAAACACTCATCTTTTAAATGTCCTCCTTGCGTTCTCAAAGTCCTCAACGGTATCAAGCTCGCAAGAAAAAAGGTCTGTGACGTCAAGTACCTTGTATGTATGTCCCTTTGGTAGAAGACGTTCGAAAGAAAGCTCATAGAACTTATTTTCAAGATGCTCCTCATTCATCATCGGTTCAAGTTCGGCATAGAGGGCTTTGGTGTATTCCTTGCCCATCTTCTCTATACCAAGACTCTCGCCGGCAGCATCTTCCACACGGCAGGTCTTGCTGATTTCAAGGATTGAGCCTTCTTTGTCAACTATCACCTTCATCTCCTCTTCGCCAAGTTCATGCCTGATGAGAGTAAGGACATTTTCTGACTCGTTTGCCAGAACTCGTGTGACAATTTCTGGATCATAAAGAAGGTCACTGTCCAAGAGAAGGATTTCCTCATTCTCAGCCTCTGGACGTGCAAGCCAAAGTGAATAGATGTTATTAGTAGTGTCATACACCTCGTTATGGATGAATGTGACCTTTATGCTATTGCCATATTGTTCTGCAACGAAGTCCTCGATCATCTCATGTAGATAACCTGTTACGATGACAAATTCATAAATGCCGTTCTTGATCAGCGCATCCATTGAACGCTGTAGAAGGCTACGCTCACCAATTTTCAGCAAGCACTTCGGTGTATTGTTGGTCAGCGGACGAAGGCGTGATGCCATACCAGCTGCAAGGATGATTGCTTTCACGTTTTTTTTATTACGAATTACAGACGACGAGTCACCAGTTGCCAATTACAAATAAAGATTACTCACTTACCAATGATGGATATAGGGTATTTGGGTCATTTGTAATTATCCAAGCGCTATGCTCTTGATGGTATCCACCACTACTTGTATTTGCTCCCTTGTGCCGAGAGTGATGCGAAGGCAGTCTTCAAGTCCCTTGTCGCCCATGAACTTTATCTTGTATTGTTTCGCTGCAAGAGCCTTTTGCAGACGTTCCTTGATTGCTGTTGGATACTTGATAAGGATGAAGTTGGCTACGCTCTTGTAAACCTTGAAACCTGGGAGGCTGCTAAGTTCTTTCTTGAACAACTGGCGATCCCATTTCATGTCTTCTGCCACCTTACGATAGTGTTCGTCACTCTCAAGGGCAGCTATTGCCACCGCCTCTGTGAAGCGGTTATAGCCAAGGTATTTGTTGGCATAGCTGAGGAAGTTGTCGTGTCCCTTACCCATGAAACCAAAACCAAAACGCAGACCTGGAAGTCCGTAGAACTTACTCAGAGTGCGTGAGATGATGAGGTTTGAGTATTTGTTTACCAAAGGCGCAATATAGTGGGTATCAGTTGAAATGAATGAAGCGTAAGCCTCGTCGATAAGCACCATGGTGTCTGCTGGTATGTTCTCCATAATCTTGCCTATCTCCTCTGGGGTGAGGCAGTTGCCTGTTGGATTGTTAGGAGAGGCGAGGAGAAGCATACGAGGATGAATACGGTTGGTGTATTCTATGACCTCGTCCACATCATATGCGAAGGTATCATCCAACTCATGCAAAGGGTACATCTCGAAGTGTCCTCCGCACTCGCCAGCTATGCGGTTATAATACCACCAAGAGTATTCGGGAATGAGTATGGTCTTGTTGTCGCCCTTCATCAGATAGTAGTGAACGGCATTCTTCAGAATATCCTCACCGCCATACCCCAAGAGAACCTGCTCCTCTGGCACGTTGTATATTTCTGAGAGACGAACGGAGACGATGCTCTTCTTACCCTCGTCGTAGATACGGGTATAGAAGCACAAGGTCTCTGGGTCAAAGCTCTTTATCGCATCAATAACCTTCTGCGAAGGCTTGAAGTTAAATTCGTTTCTATCAAGAAAATTCATAGTTATATTGTTTCTTTTATTCCTGTTTAGTTTACAGCAAACCTCACTACGAGGAAGTGTGTCGTGGTCGGCTGCCGGTATATGCTATCCGAGCGTGCGTAGGTAGATGTCCATCACCTGCGAAGCCACGTCTTTTCCCTCAAAGCGCTTGATATAACGCTGCGAGCGAGCCACACGCTCCTCGCGGCCTGCGGTGCCTTTGACTACTTGCCGCAGACACGCGGCCATGCCCTCCACGTCATCAGGCTGCACATACAGGTTGTCAGGGCCTCCTGCTTCTTCCAGGCAGCTTCCTGTGCATGCTACCACAGGCACCCCACTTTGTATGGCTTCGATGATTGGTATACCAAAACCCTCATACCTTGAAGGGTAGGCACACGCCTCAGCCATCTGATAAAGAGCGGGCAGGTCGGAGGAAGGCACTTGGTGAAGGAAGAGCACCCGGTGGTTGAGCCGATTCTCGCTCACATATTTTTTCACCTTATCGGTATAGGGAGTCGGGCGTCCCACGATGACCAAAGAGAAGTCTTCAGGCATACGTTGTAACGCTTTGACAGCCAGTAGGATATTTTTCCTTTCCTCAATCGTGCCGACACTGACGATATAACGAAGAGGCAGTTGGTATCGTGTTTTCACCTCCTCTTTCTTGTCTTCACTGACAAGGTTCCGGAATCTGGTGTCACAACTTTGGTAGACCACCTCTATCATGTCGGGATTGACACCGCCAAGTTCTACAATGTCACGTTTGGTGCATTCACTGGTAGCGATGATGCGGTCGGCCTCCCTTGTCGTCCAGTGGAATTTTGCGGCATATATTTTGGCGTCCCACCAATGATAATATTCAGGATGGCGCATGAAAATCAGGTCGTGTATGGTCACCACGCTTTTGATACCAGCAGAACGTATGCCTATGGGCAATTCGCCCGACAGTCCGTGGAAGATATCAATATGGTCACGTCTCAGATCACTGATGATGCCCCGAGAGCGCCAGAAAGCTTTTATCCTGGTATGCTTAGGGTAGACGAAACGTATATGCCTGGATGTGTGAATCTGACTGCGCAGTTGTTCATTGCCTTGGTCGGGGGCATAGAGACACAGGGTCGTGTCATCGCCGACGATACCATCGAGGTCGTTGACGAGAGTACGTCCGTAGTTGCCTAGTCCGGAAACGTTGCGGACAATACGCTTGGCGTCGAAACCGATGTGCATAGCCTTCATCACCTCACTATTTTCTTTCCATTGATGATATAGATGCCTTTTTGCATCTTCGAGGGTTCAACACGCGTGCCGTTGATATGGTAGATGTGATTTTGTGAGTTGTCGAAGACAGGCATCTCCTTTACACCGCTCAGTTCGTCAATGGTGAGCACTCCTTCCACATATTTGAGTTTGTAGTTGGGAGCCTCGCCGCCAGAGACTGTGATGGGATACTCGCCGGCTGGTGAGCCCAGGATGGCCGTGGTGGTGGCTTCGGGCATTACGGTGAAAGCCGTTGCTGCGTCCTCGTTGTTTTTGAATCCCTCAAAATACAATTCAAATGTAGGATTTTCCTCGTCGTAATGCCGCTGTGCGTTGGCAGCCCCTACCGTCAGTGGCGCTTTCTGTACGATGAGGTATCCGTCGTAGAAGTCTACGACCTCACCCTCGATAGTGCCCTTAGAGATATAGATAGGATATTTGCCCACTGGTGAGAGCGCTGTGGCCTCACAATATAGTTCGGGTGTACCCTCTACCTTGTCGCCTGTCATGGTATATCTCAGTTCCGGGTTTTCATCGCCATAATAGCGTGCGGCGTTTCGCACTTTGACGCTGGTGCCGAACTCGCGTATAAACTCATGTGTGAAATCCTTCCATTGTGCTGCGGCGAGATATTTATTTTTCATGCCGCTGCGCACAAAGAGATAATTGCGGCTGTTTTTCATGCCGTTGAAGACATTGGCGCCGCCCAGTTGAGGTACCTCCTTGGCTGCAATTTTCAGTTTTGCGAGGCTGACACATCCGTTAAAGCCTTCTTTTCCGATGTAATTGACGCTTTCAGGCAAAGTCAGTTGTGTGATATGTGTACAGCCAGCCAGTGCATAGTCATGCAGTCGGGTGACCCCTTTGGCCAGTATGAGTTCCTCCTTGGCGTTGGGCAGCACGGCGATCACCTCTGTTGTGTCGGGAGTGTAAATCACTTGTCCGTCGAAGTAGAAGTCAGCATCCTCAGCAGGTACAAAAGAGATGTCGGTGAGCCGGGGGCATAGTGCGAGAGCACCTTCCCCAAACGAGCGCAGGCCTTCTGGCAGTATGATTTCCTGCAGCCATTTGCTGCCGTAGAACGCTTTTTTAGGCAGCGCATCGGTGGTGGTGGTCAGGCTGACCCCATTTTCAATCATATAGACGCCCCCATCCACGATTTGTGCTTTACTCAAGTCGAGTATTTTCAGGCATCCTTCGGTCTTGTTGTCATAGAGGTCGCGTCCTGCCAACTCTCTTATTCTGAGCAGGTCAGTGCCATTGATGGGGCCAATGACTTGCAGTGAGCCCATCGCTCCTGTGAGCGAGTCGGGCAAGAGCTGTGCCAGTTGTCCAGCTTTCTCCACGGTCAGTGTGTCGGCGAGCAATTCTTTTTTCACACTGGTGATACCCCCGATCATATCCTGTCCGTATTTGAAAGAATATCCCCTCGGATTGAGCAGTGAGATGTCATAATAGCCGTCATCTTCACCGCTCCATCCCCAGTTGACATACACCATGCCGTCGGAGCGGTAGCCATGAATGACGAAAGCGTGTCCACCCATCCACATATCGCCACCGCCATAATAGACGGGCCCGTTTTCGGAGAGTTCGTGATAAACGATATTCATCCATTCTTGACTGCTATAACGGTCGCGCTCGTAAAAAGCCGCGTCGGTGAGTCCGAAGTATTGTTGCAGGCCATCGCATGCGTCTTTGGAGTAAGCACCACTTCCTTCCTGTGGCCCGTCATATTCCATATTGGCGGCTACACCGCAGTCGCGCATGAGTGTAGCCACAGCATTGGCTTGTGCTTCATTATATTGGCCTGCACGATATTCGTCGAGCATATTGTTCCAATCGTAGATGGTGTTTTCGAAGTCGGCAGAGACGGCCTGATCTTTGTAATAGATGGTGCGCTGCCCTTGTCCATGTACAGGTATTTGATGGTAGTTGAGCACCTGTGCCATCGCCGTGGCCACACACCCTGTGAGACAATTGGTGAAACTGTTGAAACTGGGGCAGAGATTGTTGTACGGTGCATCCTGATCCCATAGTGTAGTGATCATGGGCTCTACTTCCACTGGAAACTGGGTAGGGTCTGGTGATATGATCGCCAGGGTGGTATTGTTTTGTCGGGCATCAGCCACCACCTTCTGCATGGTGGCTATCCACCAGTTGAGATTGGTGTTGCGCCCTCCTGAGTAGACAGATGTGGAGACACCGAGTACTTCAGGCACTTGGTCATCGGCAGCAATGACAGCAAATCCACCATCCTTGTAGCCAATGACCGACAGTTGCTCTGTTTCTTGTAAGATTTCAATCTTTTCTTTTTTGGGGGCTTTATGTGCCTTGGTGAGACAGGCGTTGATAGCCTGAGAAGCCGCATTCATCATCTGAGTCTTTGTGCGCGGATGAGCCTCGATCATTTGCCAGTGGCACAGGCATAGAATCAAGGTGAGGAATGAAATCTGTATTTTTCGCATGAGAAAAAAATAATTGGATAAAACAGTTGCAAAATTAATATAATCCAAATAAATATCAAAATGTTTCTCTTCTTTTTCATGAAACAGGCGCAGTCAGCATGTGACTGCGCCTGTTGATGAAGTAGGAAGGCCAGGATTTTTTGACACTTCAGATAGCCCGGCCTCGTTGTATTATCTGACGATAGCCTTGGTACCGTTGACTACATATACACCTGCTTTGAGGCCTTCGGCAGATGTTGCCTGGCTGCGTACGAGCACACCGTCGAGTGTATAGATGTCGACGGGCTGTCCTTTTGCCAGGATCGTCTCGATGGCAGTGATAGTGGTGTTGATGCTGACCGGAACCGACTCGACACCGTTGGCATATACGATGGTGACACTCACTTTGTGATCACCCACAGGGATGTCAAGGTCGATGCTGGTGTCGGTCACATTCTTATAGAACACCTCGTCAACATAGACATTGTAGCTGGCTATTTCTGATCCACCTGTGACGTAAGCCACATCGTCGATGAAGAGAGCGAACACGTCGACAGACTTGTGTCTGATAGCGAAGTACTTAGCGCCCTCAGGCAGGTCGAATGAGAATTTCTCCCAGTTGTCAGAAGATATTGCGCCTTCGTCCACTTTCTGGAAGCTCTCAATCTTGTTGTCGGTGTAGGACACCATGATGTCGAACGACTCTAATCCGTAATAGCTGGAAGCATTGGAGTCGACAGTAGAAGCCTGCATGCCATAGAAGCTGATAGTCTGAGCGATGCCTGGGAGTTCGGGTGAGATGAGCCAGTCATCGGATGCCGGTGTATCGGTGGTAGAAGGTACTGCACACTGAGCCATCATGAACTGAGCACCGCTGAACGGTGGGTAGTTGTCTGCGCCCATTCCCGCTTTGATCGGGTCGAAAGGCATCCATGCTGCCGGTTCGCCAGCATTTTCGTAATTGACGGCAGCATTCTCCCAACCATAGACGGCTTTGCCATCACCATCGTAGACTTTCCAATCGCCAAACTGTCCTTCTTGTACCTCTTCGGTGACACCACCGAGCTGGAATGTCTTGAATACGTCAGTGTCGTCGAAGTTCTCGGTCTTGTTCTCAGAGAGCACTTCAGGTGCACTCCATGTGATGTGTGACTCCTCAGCGACGAGGTTCTCTACACCGGCTGCTTCAGGAGCGACGATGCTCATGAAGGTTTCGGCCACGTTGTCATCGAGATCGAGGTCAAGGTCGTAGGTCACCTCAGCTTTGATGTTCTTGTCTCCAGCCTCAGTGAAGATGCTGGTGCTGTAGGTCAGTGCGAAGTCTTTGGTCTGCATGGAAGCGAGTGGCTCGTTGACATCTTCTTCGAAGATGACACCGTTGTCAAGGGTTACTTTCAGGTGATAAGCCTCGGCAGTGTTCTCACCCCAGTTTTTCACGGTCACGAGAATGTTGGCGTCGTTGCCGGCAGTAATGGTTGCTGGAGCATTGATATTGGCAGCTGCCAGGTTGTACTCCAGAAGGTCGAGGAAGACGATGTTGTCGAATGCGACGATACCCTCGCTTTCAAATTCTACATTGAGATAAGGTATGATATACGGCATTTCGGCAAAATCTTTGAGGTCGACCTTGACGGTCACGAAATTCTCGGCACTCGTTTCGAGGTCGGGAGTGGCTTTCACCATGTTGCCGTCGGGAGTCTGTATCATGACAGACACTTTGTTGGCAGGAGCGGTGTTGAAGACGTCGAAGATGAGCACGGGGTTGACGATGCCAGAGACATCGACCTTACCTGGAGTGATGCGTGTCCAGTTTCCTGGTGCGTCAGCATTTATACCGAAACAAATGCCGTCGTTGTCACTGCTGGTGCTGTAGAAGTTGTAGGAGATATTGTAGGAGTCAGACCTGTCGGCGAACCATCCAGGTATTTGCATCTGTCCATTGGCAAAATGTTCCTCGAGAGGCAGTGTGAATGGCTCTCCGATGATCATGCCTCCGAGAGTGGTGTATCCTTTGCCCAACTCATTGACAGGCTGTACGCCCCAGTATTTGTAGTCTTGTTCACCTATATTGGTGTCGAATGTCACATTGGCAGAAGTTTGTGCCACAAGCGAGTCAAGCTGTTCACCGTTTGCGAGAGATCCACCATCATTGACGATATCCCATACGAGGTATGACACTTTCTCTGGGATGACGACACCACCGTTTTCGCCGACTGCAGGAGTCCATTCAAGCGCCACGGTACCGATTTTGTCGGATGGAATCACTTCCTCGACAGTAGGTGTGTCCATTCCGATATAAGCACTGACTTTCTCACTCTTCATACCAACGCCCGACTCATTGTATGGGATAAGCATATAAGTATGAGCTCCTGGTGTGAGGTTCTCGTCATTGTCGGTGTAGGAGGCAGTAGCGCCCGGTGTGATGTCCTCCACAGAGCCGATGAGTGCGTTGTCGCGATAGACATCCACCTTGGTGAGGTTGGCTGTGAGGTCATCGCCTGCGATGTTCTTAGTGGGAGCCGTGAAGGTGATGTTGGCTTCGTTGAGACCCTCTTGGTTGGGAGTGATGACGATGTCGGTTGGTGCAGCAGGTGCTGTTGGTTCCGGTTCAACCTCAATGGCAAGGCTCTTGATCTTCAGGTACCACTGGTCAGCGTCGCTGATTGCGTGTACTGCGAAGTAATAGAGGCCGTCTTCTTCTACTGTTGTGTTGCCTTCAAACTCGTTGAACTCATTGATTTTGATTTCTGTTGAGGGTATGACAGTGGTGGTAAGTGCCTCCACCGTGGGCTTGTTGCCCACCATGATTTCAAAGCGCTCAGTGTATGAAATACCATTGCCAGAGATTTCAGCTATCACATTATATTTTTTGCCAGCCTGGAGTTTTATTGGCGGGCTGATGAGCCAGTCGTCACCAGGATTATTGCTGTGGTATTTGTAGTTTGCGAAATAGGTGCTGTTCCATTGCCAGGTATTGTCATCTTGGTTGGCGTCGATAGTGGCAAAGAGGTTGAAGGTGTTTTCGTCTGTGAAGTCAGCATAGTAGGGCACGGAGAGTGCGTCGCCGAGTGATTGACCACTGGAGAAAGCGATGGCACTGTTGAGGTTGCCGTTTTTGGCGATGACACCATATATGTAGACGGCCAGTTCGCCCAGTGAAAGTGTCTCGCTGAAGGAGGTCTCGCTGATATTTTCAGCCACGAGGGTGGTGTCCTTGCCCACTACACGATAGACATCGTATGTGAGGTCGCCAAGGAAGCCTTGATGGATACCATTGAGGGGTGCTGTCCATGACACGTTGGCTGTATTGCCATCCATGACAAAATTGACGTCTGTAGGAGCCATAGGTGTGTCGAAGCCGACCCAGACCGTGGCTTTTGCCTTGGGGCTGTCGCCCTGGTCGTTGCTGGTGATGACGACGATGGTCTGCAGACCCTCTTCTAAGGTCACTTCAGCAGAGACTTTTTCACCTGCAGAGGTGTTGCCTGTGGCGAGCGTTTGCTCACCGCATAAGATGGTATAGGTCAGTGCTCCGGAGAGCTCACCGCCTGCGTAGGTCTCGGTGGGCGCTGTGAAGCTGATGGTACCTGTGGTGGATCCGTTTTCAAAGAGGGTGGTGATGTCGGTCACCTTTGCCGGTGCGTCATCGTTGGCGGCAGGTTTCTCGAAGAACATGCTCATGATGGAGTACCCACCCAATTCCTCTACCTTGGTGGCGGCACCAGTGTTGAGGTCTACGGTATAGAGTGCTGTTGAGCCTGTATTGATGTCCACGCCCAGCCAGTAGAACGTGTCGTCGGTCTGGTCGATTTCACCAGTCTGATAGTAATACTGTCCTTGGCTGTTGGCGATAGTGACGCCTGTGGGTCCTACGAGGGTCTCCTGAGCGTTGCCCTTGTTGATTTGATAAAGATTGCCGTCGGTAGCGATGCCATAGAGTTGTCCGTCTTTTGTGATACCCATGGCAGCGTAAGTATTGGTGAGTTGTCCAATAGTGGTGCGGCTTGGGATGGTGTAGTCAACGATACCGAGTTCGTTGACTGATCCGTCGGCTGACCAGAAAGCTCCATAGATAGTACCGTCATTAGCGATAGCTGTGGCATCGGCGACAAAGCTTAAGTCATCGCTGATGTCTTGTGAACCTAAGTACTCCCATGTCTCGGTGTCAAAGCGATAGAGATCGATGAAATAGAATCCCCATGATGCGAATGTGAAGTCGGCGTTTACACCGTAATAGATGCCATCCTGTATGGCAGCGCCACTGTTGAACTCATAATAGTAGTCGGTGAGCGTAGTGTAATTGGTGGGCGAGCCGATGCTGAATGAAGCGATGAGAGGGTTGCCCTCATCACCCATTTCGGGATAATATCCGAAGCTGGCGATGGCTTTGGAACTGCTGTTTTTGAGGATGAAGCGGTTGGCGTCTATCCTTGTATTTGATCTGGGCATGATAAGCCTCGGTGAGGCTTTCATTTTCAACATGTTTTTGACCGAAGGCTGCTTTTTCAAGTGCTGGAAGAGCCTTGGGTTTTGTCTTTTGAAGTCAGCCCTTTGCTTGAACTCTTTTTGGGATAATCCGAGCGCCTGCTTTTTTTGTAGCAGTTGCGCCTTGATTTCAGCCCTTGTCATGCCTTGCGACATTTGGGCATTGGCGGGGAGTGCAAGGAGCAGAGCTGCTATCACTCCCAAGAATAAATAAGTAAGTTTTTTACTCATAATAAAAATAACTAAATTAGACAATTCGGAGAACTGTAAAGTCTCCTAATACATTTCGGAATGCAAAAATATAAATAATTTTGAATAATCATACCGAAATGTGAGAAAAAATTAAGAAATGGCGGAAAAATCGATAAAAAAGAAACGTTTGTAGATTGAAAGGTTTTAGATTGAAAGGAGTTAAGCCATTACATCTATACTCATAACTTGTGAATATGGTGTAATGGCTTAACTCCTTAACTCCAAGATATTTCGGATTCCGCTACTTCAGTTATCTGATAAAGAGGAGTTCACGGTATTTGGGCAGTGTCCAGCATTCGTCGCTGATGATGAGTTCGAGTTTGTCTATTTGGTATCGTATCCGTTCCATCTTAGGTTCTACGGTATCATGGTAAGCGATGGCTCGTTGGCGCACATTATCTATTTTATTAGCAATTTTTCGTGCGTTGACGAGTTCCTCGACACCCGTCTCGATGGCATGAGTGCGCTCGGCTATCTCTTTGATGATGCCTTTGTTGCGTGCTGTGAGTTGTGCGGCCTCCTCTTTGGTGAAAATCTCATACATATTGAGCACGTTTTTGGCCAGTTGGCTCTGATACTGAGTAGCGATGGGTATGATATGGTTCATACTCAGGTCGCCCATCACACGTGCCTCGATTTGTATCTTTTTGGTATAGGTTTCCCATTTCACCTCATTGCGTGCTGCCAGTTCTTTGGCGTTCATGACACCCATCTTCTCAAACATGGCGATGGTTTCCGGGTCGAGATACCGGTCGAAGATGACAGGGCAGCTTTTCTCCACGTCGAGTCCTCTTCGTGCGGCTTCCTCCACCCACTCGTCGCTATATCCGTTGCCGTCGAAGTGGATGGGTTTGCAGGTTTTGATATCCTCTCTCACGATGTCGATGATAGCGCTGGTCTGGTCTTCACCTTTCGCGATGAGTGCGTCGACGCGTGCCTTGAAGTCGGTAAGTGCCTCAGCCACCGCTGTGTTGAGTGCAATCATCGCTGAGGCGCAGTTGGCCTCTGCTCCGACGGCTCGGAACTCAAACCTGTTGCCAGTGAAGGCAAAGGGGCTTGTACGGTTTCTGTCGGTGTTGTCGATGAGCAGTTCGGGTATTTGTGGTATGTCGAGTTTCATGCCCTGTTTCCCGCTCATGGTGAAGAGGTCTTTTTTGTCAGATTTCTCGATGTGCTCCAGCAGTTCACTGATTTGTTTTCCGAGGAACGAAGAGATGATGGCTGGTGGTGCTTCATTGGCCCCGAGTCAGTGGGCATTGGTGGCGCTCATGATGGACGCTTTGAGCAGTCCGTTGTGGCGATAGACCCCCATGAGCGTCTCGACAACAAAGACGACGAAGCGCAGGTTGTCCTCTGGTGTTTTTCCAGGTCTGTGCAAGATGATGCCCGTGTCGGTGGAGAGGCTCCAGTTGTTGTGCTTACCAGAGCCGTTGATGCCGGCGAAAGGTTTCTCATGAAGGAGCACTCGGAATCCATGTTTTCGTGCCACCCGTTTCATGAGCGACATGAGCAACATGTTGTGGTCGACGGCCAGGTTGGTCTCTTCGAAGATGGGAGCCAGCTCAAACTGGTTGGGTGCCACCTCGTTGTGCCGGGTCTTGCAGGGGATGGACAGTTCGAGAGCCTGTATCTCCAGGTCTTTCATGAAAGCCTGTACGCGGTCGGGTATCGTGCCGAAGTAGTGGTCGTCCATCTGTTGGTTTTTTGCCGAGTCGTGCCCCATGAGCGTGCGTCCTGTGAGCATGAGGTCAGGCCGTGCGCTGTAAAGTCCCTCGTCGACTAGGAAATATTCCTGTTCCCACCCGAGATTGGATGACACTTTTTTGACGTTGGGATAGAAATAGTGGCACACGTCGGTGGCAGCCTGTCCTACGGCATGGAGTGCTTTGAGCAGAGGCGCTTTGTAGTCGAGTGCCTCACCGGTGTAGGAGATGAAGACGGTGGGGATACAGAGTGTGTCGTCGATGATGAAGACGGGCGATGTGGGGTCCCATGCTGAATATCCTCGTGCCTCGAAGGTGTTGCGTATGCCGCCACTTGGGAACGACGAGGCATCGGGTTCTTGTTGTAGTAGCAGTTTGCCGTTGAACTGTTCTACCATTCCACCTTTTCCATCGTGCTCGATGAAGGCGTCATGTTTTTCGGCTGTTCCCTCAGTGAGTGGCTGGAACCAGTGGGTGTAATGGGTGGCTCCGTTTTCCTCGGCCCATTGTCTGATACCTTTTGCCACGGCGTCAGCAATAGAACGGTCGAGCCTTGCTCCGTTGTCTATGACATCGGAGAGTTTGAAGTAGACTTCCCGTGGCAAGTATTTGAACATTTTGTCGCGTGTGAAGACATATTTGCCGAAATACTCCGACGGGCGTTCTGCCGGCGATTTTACTTCAAGTGGTTTTTTCTTGAAAGCTTCTTCTACTACTTGGAATCTTAGATTTGCCATTTGATTCGTTTTTCGCTATTCGTTCCTAGTAACCTGATAACCTTACAACTTCAAATCACATATACCCCAGCCATCTGAGGATGTCGTTGAGGTTGGCCACAATCATGAGGAGGATGAGGATGCCAAATCCCACATACTCGGCACGGATCATAAAGTTCTCGCTGGGTTTGCGCCCTGTGATCATCTCATAGAGCAAGAAGAGCACATGTCCACCATCGAGTGCGGGGATGGGCAGGATATTCATGAAAGCCAATATGATGCTGAGGAAAGCTGTCATGCGCCAGAACATCATCCAGTCCCACTGTGCGGGGAAGAGGCTTCCGATGGCCCCGAAGCCACCGAGAGACTTTGCTCCCTCTGAGGTAAAGACATATTTCAGGTCGTCGACATACCCGCGCAGCACGCCTAAACCGTATTTGATGCCAGCTGGGAAGCTTTCAAAGAAGCCGTATTCCTTGTTGGTCTCCTTATAATAGCTGAAGATATTGGTCATGACGGTACCCAGTTTGAGATCGGGCGTCAGTGTGGTCTTGATGGTGTCGCATGCCTTGGTGTCGTGATGTTGGAACACGATAGACACCTGCCGTGCCTTAAGACTGTCGGCAGGAGTGGCTTTGACGGTCATCACATCATTGATTTTCCCGATTTCGTCCAGGTATTCATTCCATGAGTCCACGTTGTGTCCGTTGATGGCTAAGATTTTGTCACCTTTTGCCATGCCTGCTTTTGCAGCGGGTGTGTCTTCGAGTATAGAGTCGATCTCCGCGGGTATGAATGGTTGCACAAAGGTGGGCTGAGCTTTGAGCATGTCGAGCAGGTTGAGGTCCCCTGGTAGATTGATGGACATCTCTTTTCCATCGCGTATGATGTCTGCGCGTTGTGCAGTAGACAGGCTTCGGTAGACATCGACATCAAATTTTGTAAATGTCTTTTTGTCAGTGCCCAACAGGATGTCGCCGTCTTTGAATCCGAGTTTTTTGGCCTCTGTGTTGAACTTCATACCCATCGTCATGTCACGAGTCTGGATATAGGAGTCGCCCCAATAGAAGAGCACCATAGAGTAGATGAATAGGGCGAGGAGGAAATTGACCAGCACGCCGCCTATCATGATCAGGAGTCGCTGCCAAGTTGGTTTGGTGCGGAACTCATAGGGCTGTGGTGGTTGTTTCATCTGTTCGGTGTCGAACGACTCGTCTATCATACCGGCTATCTTGCAGTATCCGCCAAGGGGCAGCCAGCCCATTCCATATTCTGTGTCACTGTTTTTGGGTTTCCATTTGAAGATTTTCCCGCTCCATTTTCCGATGCCCACATCGAAGAAGATGAAGAATTTGTCCACTTTCACTCCGAAGAGTTTTGAGAAGAAGAAATGCCCACCCTCATGCAATAGCACGAGCAGTGAGATGGAGAGGATGAACTGTACCAGTTTGATGAAAAAAACACTATCCATTTTTTATAATCGGTTTTTGCTTTTCGCTTTTCGGTGTTCGCTATTTGCTTTTTGGTGTGGGTGTCAACGTGAGTGCATGATGTCGGTGGCGATGCGTCGTGCCTCGGCGTCTGTCTGTACATAGATGTCGTATGAGGAGTTGGCGTCGAAGGTGGTGCGCCGCATGGTCTCCTCGATGATTTCGCCCATCTGCAGGAATCCACATTGGCCTTCAAGGAATCCACGGTTGACTATTTCGTTGGCTGCATTGACGATGCAGGGCATGTTTCCTCCCTTTTTGATGGCCTCGAAAGCCAGTGCCAGACAGTGGAATTTGTTGAGGTCTGGTTCGAAGAACTCGAGAGGGTGGCGGAAGAGGTCGAGGCGCTCGCTGGTGAGTGAAAGTCTTTTGGGGAAAGAGAAAGCATACTGGATAGGCAGTCGCATGTCGGGTACTCCGAGTTGTGCCTTGACCGAGCCGTCATGGAACTGTACGGCGCTGTGTACGATGGACTGCGGGTGTACCAGTACCTGAATGCGGTCGGCAGGTACGCCGAAGAGCCACTTGGCCTCTATCACCTCAAATCCTTTGTTCATCATCGTTGCGCTGTCGATGGTGATTTTTGCTCCCATGTCCCATGTGGGGTGTCTGAGCGCATCGTCGCGAGTCACGGTGGCGAGTTGTTCTATGGGCATGAGTCTGAAAGGTCCGCCACTGGCTGTGAGGAGAATTTTCTCTATCTCGTTGTCTTCCTCGCCTACAAGGCTTTGGAAGATGGCCGAGTGTTCGCTGTCCACCGGTATGATGGGAGCATGGTTTTCGAGAGCCAGTTGGCCGATCAGCTCGCCAGCCACCACGAGGGTCTCTTTGTTGGCGAGACAGATTTTCTTATGTGCCTTGATGGCGTGTATGGTGGGGGAGAGCCCAGCGAAGCCCACCATGGCAGTGAGCACCATGTCGATGGGTCCTGCCTCAACGATTTCGTCGAGTGCTTTTGCGCCAGCATATACTTTAATGTCGGGCAGGTCGGCCAGCAAATCCGACAGTTGGTCGTAGTGAGCCTCGTTGGCAATGACCACTGCAGCAGGGTGGAACTTTCGTGCCTGCTCGGCCAGCAGTTGTACTCGGTTGTTGGCGGTGAGGCAGTAGACCTCATAGAGGTCGGGGTGCTCCTCAATGACCTGCAAGGCTTGTGTGCCTATTGATCCGGTGCTGCCGAGAATACATATTTGTTTTTTCATTTTTCTTGATTTATAATAATCCGTCAGGGATGGTCATGTTGATATTTCTGTTCTCCCGGTCAAGGTGTGTTACCAGGTCGTCAGCGGCAGGTATGAGCACCGTCTCACCGGTAGGCGTTTTCACTTCGAAGAGCGTGTTGATGGTGGTGGTGTCGACGGCGATGACCTGTCCGATGGTCTTGCCCGAGTCATGGTCGGTGATGGTGTAGCCCACAATCTCTGCCCAGGTCAGTTCGCCGTCGTCCTCTTCGGCGAGGCTTCGTGGGAAAAACACCTCACATCCTGTGAGTCTTGCTGCCTGACTGGCGTCATCGATATCGCAGAATTTCACGAGCGCTGTCGTGTCGCTTCTGAATCTGTATTCCTCCATGAAAAAAGGCACAAGGAGTCCCTCTACCTGCAGGAAGAGGTATTCGGCGTCGACACGGTCGAAGACATCATCAGTGAAATGGAATGACACTTCGCCCTTTACTCCGTGTATCTTGCCTATTCTTCCAATATGGAAGACGCTGTCGGGATGGATCATGTTCAACTATTCACTCTGATGATTCTTGCGCCCAGAAGGTTGAGGCGGTTTTCGATATTCTCATATCCACGGTCTATCTGTGCGATATTGTCGATGCGGCTAGTGCCGTTGGCGCTCATGGCTGCGATGAGCAGGGCGATGCCGGCGCGTATATCAGGGCTGGTCATGCGTCCTGCACGCAGTTGTTTGTGATGGTCATGCCCTACGACGACAGCCCTGTGGGGGTCGCAGAGTATGATTTGGGCGCCCATGTCGATGAGTTTGTCGACGAAGAAGAGTCGGCTTTCAAACATTTTCTGGTGGAAGAGGACGCTTCCTCTGGCCTGTGTGGCCACGACGAGGAGCACAGAGAGCAGGTCGGGTGTCAGTCCTGGCCATGGTGCGTCGGCGATGGTCATGATGGTGCCGTCGATGAAGGAGTCAATCTCGTAGGTGTCATGCCGTGGTATGATGATGTCGTCATGATCTACATTGATGCAGACACCTAGGCGCCGGAATGCGTCGGGTATGATGCCGAGGTGGTTGATAGACACGTTTTTGATCCGTATGCCGTCGCCCACCATGGCAGCCATGCCGATAAAGGAACCGATCTCAATCATGTCAGGCAGCAGCGTGTGCGTGGTGCCATGCAGCCGGTCGACTCCCTCGATAGTGAGGAGGTTGGAGGCGATGCCGCTGATGTGCGCTCCCATGGCATTGAGCATCTTGCAGAGTTGCTGGATATAAGGCTCGCAGGCGGCGTTGTAGATGGTGGTGACGCCTTCAGAGAGCACGGCAGCCATGATGATGTTGGCAGTGCCGGTGACGGAAGCCTCGTCGAGGAGCATGTAGCATCCTTTGAGGTGGTCGGCCTTGATCTCAAACACGTCACGCCCCTCGACGCGCTGGAAGTCGGCACCGAGATGATGGAATCCCAGGAAGTGTGTGTCGAGGCGTCGGCGTCCTATCTTGTCGCCTCCAGGCTTAGCCACTACGGCCCTGTGGTATCGTGCGAGGAGCGGCCCGAACATGAGCACGCTTCCTCTCAGCGACGAGCATTTTTTGACAAACTCATCGCTTTCAAGATAATCCAAGTGTAGGTTGTCGGCCTGGAAGGTGTAGTCGTTGGGCCCGTTTTTTGTCACTTTCACTCCCATGTCTTTGAGGAGCAGTATCAGGTTGTTGACGTCGAGGATGTCAGGTACATTGCTGATACGCACCGGGTCATCGGTGAGAAGTGTGGCAGAGATGACCTCCAGCGCCTCGTTTTTGGCCCCTTGTGGAGAGATGGTGCCACGTAGGGGATGTCCGCCTTCGATGATAAATGACTGCATGAGATTATTTCTTTTTCTTACGTTTTTCGGTGAAGTCTCTCTCGTTGATTTTGTCGAAGACAAACTTTTTGAGGTCGATTTGTATGACCCCGTCGGTAAAACGTGCGAGGTCGGACACCACTTTTTCGTCATCTGCCGAACCGTGGCTCCACTGATAGAGGTCTCGCTTCATCTGGTTGGCGGTGTATCTTGCCAGTTCGTCTCTCTCTGGCCCAGGCTCCATGGTTTTGAGTTTGTCAAATATTTCAAAGAGCATGTATCCGTAGTGCCGAACGGGGATTTCCTTCATGGGATAGGCGAGGGGCTCAGGTTTTGTGGCGATCTTCAGAGCTTGGCTCACATCGCACGGGTAGTCGATGTCAAGTTGGAAATTGCTCATGAGTGCGAGGTGGTCCCAGAGTTTTTGTTTGTGCATGGCAGCGTCGCCATTGGCGGGAGACATTCTCTCCATGATGCTGATGATGGTATTTGCGCACTGTTGTCTCTCCTCTTTGGTGGGGAGAGAGACGGCGTGGTCGACCATTTTCTGTACCTCTCGTCCATATTCTGGCAACACGAGTTTGTCGCGCTGGGTGTTGTAGTCCAATCCTTCTATGTTCATATTGTCTGTTTATTGCGGGGTAAGATACGTGTTAAATGAGTTTTTTGGGCATTTTCGCCACGAAGTCTTTCAAGTAGAAAGGAGTGAAGTAGGCCACATCCTCAAACTGTTGGTTGGCATTGCGTTTCTCAGCCAATGGAAACATATACTTGGCTTCGGGGCGGATGTTGCTGATGAGATGGGCATGAGGGTGATGGATGGTTTCCATGCATTTTGCGGCTCCATTGCCGAAGAAATAGACAGGATGCTCATCCAGATACGCTTTGTAAGTATCGCTGTCGACGATGTCGGCACGAGTCTCTCGCACTTCCCGTAATGCCCTGTCATAGACAGCGGCGTAGACTTCCATCCTTCTGGCGTCAATCATAGGGCAGAGGAGTGCGTCGTCTTCCAGTTCGTGGCGGAGCAGGACAGGTACTGACAACAGTTGCAGTGTGGGTATGGCGATGAGTTTCAGGTCACGGGCATAGCAGATGCCTTTAGCCATCGACACACCGATGCGCAGTCCGGTGTAAGAGCCTGGCCCACAGCTGACCGCAACGGCGTCGAAAGGGATGGCATGGTTGTCGGTGAAAGACAAGGCCTCATCGACATACGATCCGAGCCTCTCGGCATGGTTAGGTCCACTGAAATCTTCCTCATGGAAGATGCATGTTCCGTCCTGGCTGACAGCCACCGAGCAGCCGTCGGTGCTTGTCTCAATGTTGAGTATACACGACATTATTTATATATTGCATCAAAATTAAAGTGCAAAATTACTCATTTTTCCTCAGAAATGTGTATTTTTGCATAAAATTCTATTTTACTTGATGGTTTTTGAGGCTTCCTTGATGCTGTTGAGTGTTATTTGCAATCATTTTCTTTTATAACATGATATTATCGATGACAGGCTACGGCAAGGCCGTTGCATCCTACAAAGAGAAAAAAATCAATGTTGAGGTGAAGTCACTCAACAGTAAGACGTTGGACCTTTCGACGCGTATAGCACCCCTCTATCGTGAGAAAGAGATGGAGATACGGCAGAAGTTGGCCAAGACCTTGTCCAGGGGCAAGGTAGACTTCTCTATCTGGATAGAGAAAGAGGCTGGCATGGATGCCACCCCCATCAGTATGGCTTTGGTGGAGAATTATTACCATCAGATCAAAGAGATAGCCCAAAAAACAGGTATTCCAGAGCCTCAGGACTGGTTTTACACGTTGCTTCGTATGCCTGATGTGACGGCACGGATGGAGATGGAGGAACTCACTGAGGAAGAGTGGGCCACTGCCTGTGGTGCCATTGACGAGGCACTTGGCAAACTGATGGATTTCCGTGTGCAGGAGGGTGCCGCTTTACAAAAGATGTTTACGAAAAAATTGGACAATATCTCAGCTTTGCTGGCTTCTATAGAGCCCTATGAGAAGTCGAGAGTAGAGAAAATCAGGATGCGTATTGTCGACGGACTTTCCTCTATCCCCGAGGTGGAGTATGACAAGAACCGCCTGGAGCAGGAACTGATCTACTATATCGAGAAACTTGACATCAGCGAGGAGAAACAGCGCCTGGCCAACCATCTGAAATACTTCCGTGAGACGATGGAGGAAAGTACCAGCCAAGGCAAGAAGTTAGGCTTTATCTCTCAGGAGATGGGTCGTGAAATCAACACCACCGGCTCGAAGAGCAACCAGGCAGAGATGCAAAACATCGTGGTGATGATGAAGGATGAGCTGGAGCAGATCAAAGAGCAAGTGCTGAATGTGCTTTGATACCCCACCCTTACCCTCCCCCAAGGGGAGGGGATGTTAATACACCTCTCCCTAACCCTCCCCCAAGGGGAGGGGATGTAAACTCTAACAAGTAGAGAGAGGTGAGAACTTAAGTAAGGGGATGAAAATGAGATGAGGATGAAATATGGATATGAGACAACGGATAAGGCGACTTATCACTTACTTCTAGAGAGAGCTAGATGGAACAGACAACATCCTACAGATGCAGAAAGAAAACTTTGGCTTTTTTTGCGTAATGGCCAGTTGGGTGACCGTTTTCGTCGTCAACATCCTGTATATGGTTATATACCAGATTTCATTTGCTTATCAAAAAAGCTTATTATTGAAGTGGACGGCGAATGTCACTCCGATGCTATAAAAATGAAGGAGGATGAAGAGAGAACTCGTTATTTGGAAAGTATAGGTTATACAGTTCTCCGTTTTACTAATTCCGAAGTGTTGAATCAAACAGACAAAGTCATTCAAATCATTAAGAATACAATGCAAGAACAATCAGAAAAACAATCTATCGACCAAAATGTTTCCGTCAATGGCCATCATGAGGATGCTTCTCCCCTCCTTCGGAGGGGGCGGGGGAGGTTTATCTTCTCCGCACCGAGTGGGAGCGGGAAGAGTACGTTGATCAACTGGCTGATGACGGAACATCCAGAGCTGAATCTGTATTTCTCTGTCAGTTGCACCAGTAGGGCACCACGTGGTACGGAGCAGAATGGCGTGGAGTATTTTTTTCTTACACCTGAGGAGTTTCGTCAGAAAATAGAGAATGACGAGTTTTTGGAGTATGAAGAAGTATACCAGGACCGTTTTTATGGCACCTTGAAAGAGCAGGTGGAGCGGCAGATAGCAGCAGGCCAAAATGTAGTCTTCGACGTGGATGTGAAAGGTGGTTGCAATATCAAGAAACATTATGGCGACCAGGCACTGAGCATCTTCATCCAGCCCCCATCGGTCGAGGTGCTGCGCCAGCGTCTTGTCAACCGTGGCACTGACACCCCTGAGGCTATCGAGGCTCGTGTTGCCAAAGCAGCGTATGAACTGACTTTTGCAGACCAGTTTGATGTCATCGTTGTGAACGATGACTTAGAGCAAGCCAAAGCCAATGTGTATCGGGTGGTGAAAGAAGCGCTCAACTTATGATCAAGACAGGACTATTTGGCGGGTCTTTCAACCCGATTCATAAAGGACATATTGCCTTGGCTTCCAAATTGTTGAGGGAGACAGGACTTGATGAGGTGTGGTTTTTGGTCACGCCTCAGAATCCGTGGAAGCAAGAATCGGACTTGCTGGATGATGACAAGCGTCTGGAGATGGTACGGTTGGCTTTGGAGGGGAAAAAAGGTCTGATAGCGTCAGACTTTGAGTTTCATCTGCCGAAGCCTTCATATACCTGGAATACGCTGCAGGCGTTGTCGGCAGCTTACCCCGACCGTCGGTTTACATTGTTGGTAGGTGGTGACAACTGGGAGCGTTTTGACCATTGGTATGAACACGACAAAATACTCGCACAATACGAAATAGCCATCTATCCGCGCAAAGGCTCCAAAATCGATCGTCAGCAACTTCCTACCAATGTGCGTCTCGTGCGCACCCGTCTGATTAATATCAGCAGCACCGAAATCCGTCAGCGAGTTCATGACGGTCTGCCTATCGATGACATGGTGCCTAAAGCCATTATTCCGTTGGTGGAAAAATGGTATTGAAACTTCTCCTTAACCCTCCCCAAAGGGGAGGGGATGGTGATCCTTATGACCTTACCGATACTGGTCTTTCCCCAGCCATTTGTTGAGGCGGCGGAGGAAAGAATTCCAGATGTTTTTGAATTGTCCGTATTTGAGGTTGAGCCAGAGTTCCTCAAAGGAGCGGCATACCTTGATCCATGGGTGTCCCCAGGCATAGGTTTTGTAGAGCCGCTTTTTGTAATCCACATTTTCGATCACATATTTGGGATGGCGGAGCGGAAACTCCGTTTCATGTCGCTGCATGGTGAAGATACGGCGGTATCCTTTTGGTGTGGTCTTGATGCTTCCAGCGAAGTGGGTGCTATCGGCAGAGAGGCCTAAGTTGTTGATCATGTTTTTGGTGGGCATGATGGCAAGGGTGGAACTTAATAAGTTGTTGGCCCAGAAAATGCTCTCATAATATTCTTTTCCACTATCATGGTGATGGCGGCACATTCTCATGAAGTCGCTTCGATATTTCCTTTCTTTCACCAATGCTTCCAGCTGATGCACATGATAGGGGTCGTTGAGGAAAGCATAGTCGCCCTCCCATTGGTCTATGACCCGTCGCCAGGATGCCCATCCCCAGATGGAGAAGGTGGAGGTGAAGAAATAGCTGTCGGGCACATCGGGCGACACCTCATCCACGTTAAAACCAGATACCATTGAGATGCGTTCGTCGTGCTCATAACGGTCGAGCATCTCTTTGCAAAACGAGAAGAATGACTGCGCCGGCACGTCATCATCTTCCAAGACGATACATTTGTCTGTAATGGAGAAGGCCCATTTCTGCGACAAGTATTCTGAGGGGTCGCAGCCGAAGTTGCGCTCTTGGTATTTTCTGTGTACCTCGCATTGCCAGTCGATGTCTTCCACCACTTTTCGGCAAGCCTCTATGCCCGGCATGTCACGTTCGCCGCGTGGCCCGTCCTGATAGAGAAAGAGGCGTGCGGGCCTGGCCTTTTTCACTTCGGCGAATACCTGACTGAGATGGTCGGGACGGTTGAAAAACAGAATCAGAACAGAGATATCGATTTTTGAAGGAGGGAGCATGGGGGAAATTAGGAATTAGTAAATAGTAATTAGGAATTAGTAAATAAGGGTGAGGGGTGGCGGTGAGGGGTGAACTTAGGTATCTAGTTGATGAAGGAAGATGACGGAATGGATTTTCCTCTTTTCTACCGGTGGTATCTCCATATAGTTGCGGTAGAGGTCGGTGAGATAGGCGTCGGGGTTGTGAGGCGCCATGAAGTCACAGTCCTCAAAGTGGATGGTAGAGAGGGGGAACACACTATCCTGCCGGTGCATGATACCATAGCCGTTGTTGATGAGGATATTGGAGATATAAGTGTCATGAGGCCTGAGGGCGAAAGCGATGGCCCAAGCGGCGCGTGCTATCAGGTATTTGGCACCAAACCACCACCACTCTGCTGTGGCACGCAACGAGTAATGATGAGGTTTGTGCAGGATGGAATAGCTTTTGGAGACAGCGAGACCAAACCGCTTGGTGAAAGATTTCGATACCGTGGGATAATTGATGAACGGGAAGATGTCGACATAGAGTCCTTTCTGATAGTCGGCGGAAAAATCATCACCTGGTTCCACATAGAAAGAGTTGAGGTCGCGCACTTTGACAATCGGCTCTTTGCTGTCAGGCTCTGTTCGTGGCGACTGTAAAAAGAGGTGAGCGGGCAGTTCGCTGGGGGCCACTTGCTCAAATCGCTGCATATCTTCTTGTCTCATGGCGATATCGATGTCATCGTCCCAGGGGATGAATCCACCGTGGCGCACCGCACCGAGCAATGTGCCACCATCGAGCCAGTAGTCGATATGGTGTTTTTTGCAGATACGGTCGATTTCCTTCAGGATCTCCAACTGCTTCAGCTGGCAGGCTCTCAAATGTGCCTCTTTGTATTTTTCTACATATGAATTTTTCATCTCTTATGAGTTTTTTCAAATTCCATCCTTTTTGGAGGGCTATGATGGGGTTTTCAATTCCCTCCCCTTTGGGGAGGGTTAGGGAGAGGTATCCCTTTTGGGTGGGGTTAGGGAGAGGTATCAGTATTATGATGGGGTATGATGTAGTTGATACTCTCTTTCAGGATGGTGCTTCCCAGTATCCACAGAATGCCGATATAGGGCAGGGCGACAGCCACGATTTTTGCACCGAAGCGCAGATAGATGTTACTGATGCCGTCTGTGCAGAGATGGGCGAAGCAACAGAGAACGACAGACAATATAAAATAAGGTGAAATATCTTTGACAAACTCACTGGCGTGGAGGGCGATCTCGCGTTGCGAGAGTTTGAGCCACACCCCCGTCCATGCGATGTTGACGATGGTCCATGCCACCACCATGGCATAGATGCCCCAATGAGCCATGACGATGGCGATGACGGTTTGTATGAGACATAGGGTGATGGTGCACCACATGTAAGTGGATGAGTGCCCGCGGCTGATAATCAGATTGGAGAAGAGAGTCGTAATCGGCAGGAAAGCGCCAGCTACGCATAGCACCTGCATGAGTCCGGCACTGGCCATCCATTTTTCGGTGATTAGGATGACGATGAACTCCCTTGCTGTGAGTGCCAGTCCCAACATCAATGGGAAACAGATGAAAGCGGTGAAACGGAGGAGTTTTCTGAACACCGCCTTTTGCCGGTCACGGTCTTCCTCCACCTTTGTAAAGACGGGTTGCGCAATGCCGTAGACCATGTTTGAGATGAGCGACGAACCCATGGTGGTCCATTTGTTGGCCTGGGTGTAGTCTCCCACCACTTTGGGTGTGTACATCTTACCAAGGATGACTGAGAAGACATTTTGGTTGATGATATTGAAGACATTGGTGAGGATGAGTCGACTGCTGAAACCGATCATCTCACGTATCGGCGTGAAATCGACGTGTAGTGACGGTTTCCATTTGGCGAAATAGAAACTTTGTGCGGCTATTAGGGTGATATACACCACCGTTTGTGTGGCAATACCCCAGTAAGCCATCCCTTGGTAAGCCATCCAGATGGCCACGACACCTGAAACAGCCAGACTGATGATGGTCATGATAGACGTCTCGCGCACCATCATGTTGCGGAAGAGATAAGCCCTTGGTGCAGTGCTGAGGCTGGAAATGACGAAGCTGAGGAAGATATAACGTGCCAGGGGTGTGAGTTCTTTTACCCCGTAGAAGCGTGCGATGAGAGGTGCGCAGAAAAAAAGTATGGTGTAAATGGTGACACTGATGCCGACGCTGGTCCAAAACACCGCATTGAAATCATTGTAAGTGGCGTTTTTTCTTTTATTAAGCGCTCCGATAAAGCCCCCTTCTTGCAGGGAGGTGCCTAAAGCGGTGAAGATAGCCAGCATGCCCACCATGCCATAGTCGTCCTGTGAGAGTTTGCGTGCCAGGAAGATGCCGATGGCCGCATTGAGCAGCTGCAGGATGCCGTTGCTTACGCCTCCCCAGAGGAGACCTTTGGCTGTTTTTTCTTTGAGGGTGGTCATGAATGACTGCAAAAAGAGTATGGATGCCCGAAAAAATGCTTCGAAATCCGAAAGATGCAAATATACGAAAAGTTACCTTTACTTCACTGACCTTGATGTAACTTTTTGTAATTATTAACCTTGTGGGCGGCGCTCAAGAATAAGTGTATGTTTTACACGAAAGTGCCAATGCGGTTTCAAATTAATACTTTTTTGACACAAAGCTTTTATTTTTTTATATTTTTTTACGAAAGTATCAAGATTTGTCAAAAAAGTATTATAGTTTTAATTAATTTTAATTTACCTTTGCACGGAAATGTTATTACAACCGCTTAATATATATGTGATATATATAGTACACCTAAAATTTATCGGATTTTTTTCTATATTTAACCTAATATACTTAAGTATGAATTTGAATTTCAGAAAGACAGTGCTGCTTATGGGCGCTTGCTTAGGCGTGGGAATGTTTTCTCCCGCTTACGCATCATCGTCTTATGTGGCCGCTGCAGCGGTACAGCAGACAAAGAAGGTGAGTGGTGTCGTCAATGATGCGGCCGGCCCTGTGATCGGAGCCACCATCATGGAGAAAGGCACCAGCAACGGTACAGTTACCGACTTCGATGGTAACTTTTCTCTCGATGTGCAGCCAGGCGCTACACTTGTGATTACCTACATTGGCTACAAGACCCAGGAGATTGTGGTGGGCAATCAGTCTACTTTCTCCATCCTCTTGGCAGAGGACAGCGATGTGCTTGATGAAGTGGTGGTCGTGGGTTACGGTGTGCAGAAGAAAAAGCTCGTCACCGGTGCCACTCTTGAGGTAAAAGGTGAGAACATTGCCAAGTTGAACACCACTCAGGCACTTGGTGCTTTGCAGAGTCAGGCACCTGGTGTGAACATCCAGGCTGCATCCGGTCAGCCGGGCGACGGCTTCAAGATCAACATCCGTGGTGCTGGTACCAATAGTAGCACCAATCCTATCTACGTCATCGATGGTGTGGCAGGTGGTGACATCAACTCCATCAACCCTGCCGATATCGAGCGTATCGACGTGTTGAAGGATGCCGCTTCCGCAGCTATCTACGGTTCATCCGCTGCCAATGGTGTGATTTTGATCACCACCAAACAAGGTAAGGCAGGCAAAGTGGAAGTGAGCTATGATGGTAATGTGGGATGGCAGAATGTCTATAAGATGCCAGAGACCCTCAATGCCAAGCAGTATATGAACATCATGGACCTGGTAAGCACCAACTCAGGTGGTGGTCTTTACGACTGGTCAAGATATATTGATGCTGACTTGCTTGCTGCTTATAATAATGGCACCAACAAAGGTACCAACTGGATAGAGGAATTCCGTCATAAGAATGCCATTGTCACAAACCATTCTATGAATGTTTCAGGTGGTAATGATATCTCCAAATTCTCCATGGGTGTTGGTTATCAGTATCAGGATGGTGTGTTTGGTGGTCCTGTGAAATCAGACTATCGTCGTTTCACTTTCCGTCTGAACTCCGAGCATGTCATCTATAGGGTAGGCGACAGAGAAGTGTTGAAGATTGGTGAGAACCTCTATTACCAGCATCGTCAGAGCCAGGGTGTGCAGATAGGCAACCAGTATTCTAACGATATTTCCAACATGTTGCGTGCCAATCCTTGTGTGCCCGTTTACAATAAGAATGGCGAATATTTCATGTATGATGATATCGTTTCATCAGGTACCAACGGATGGTTCCCCTACAACAACTTCACCAGCAACCCCATTGCAGCAGTTGTTTACAATCAGGCAGGCAATAACAAGAGCAAGAGCTTTAACCTGAGCGCTATAGGTTATTTGGAGTTCCAGCCTATCAAGAACCTCGTTTATCGTGGCCAGATTTCCTACAAGCAGTATTCCAGCAGTTGGTGGTGCTACCTCCCCACCTTCCGTATCCATGACAATAGTGGTGGTTTCCGTTCCACAGACCAGACCACAGACAACCTCTCATTGGGTTGGAACTGGAATTTGGTCAATACATTGAATTACAGATTCGACCTTGCAGAAAAGAATCACTTTGACGTGATGGCAGGTACTGAGTATTCCAGGACACGTCCACACTATGGTGAGTCTGTCAATGCCACTGCTTCAGGCAATATCTTCGGTGACGCCATCCATGCTTATATGCATAATATGACAGAGCGCAACTCCGCTGTTGTTGATGGCTATCCAAGTGGTTATGGTGCCAAGATGTCTTACTTCGGTCGTTTGAACTACGACTACAATGAGACTTACATGTTTACGGCAATCTTCCGTGCTGACGGTTCTTCCAATTTCGCTCCCGGTAATCAGTGGGGTTACTTCCCCTCCTTCTCAGCAGGCTGGGTGATTTCGAATGAAGGTTTCATGAAGAACACCAGCAGTTGGCTCTCGTTCTTGAAACTGCGTGCCGGTTGGGGACAGAATGGTAACGACAACCTGCCTACGACCCAGTGGAAGGCCAACTTCGCTTTCGGTGACTATGGTCAGTATTCATTTGGCAACGCCAAAGACAGCTATACTCAGGGTGGATACCCCTCCAATATGGAGAACCCCAATCTGCAGTGGGAGACTTCACAGCAGACCAACGTAGGTCTTGACGCCCGTTTCTTGGGAGGTAAGTTGACGGCTACTTTTGAGTGGTATCTCAAAGAGACGAAAGACCTGTTGTTGCGTGTTCCTCTGTGGGCTATCGTAGGTCAGAATGATTATTGGGCCAACGCCGGTACAGTACGCAACACTGGTATTGAGGCAGCCCTTGGGTGGAATGACAACATTGGTGAATTCAAGTATGGTATCAATGCCAACTTTGCCCGCAACAAGAACAAAGTGACAGAGGTGAATAATGCCAATAAGTTTGTCAATGGTGGTAATGACCTGATTGCCCAGAATACCGGTTATATGGCTCGTATGCAGGAGGGCTTCCCCATTGGTTATTTCTATGGATTTAAGACTGATGGTGTGATTCAGAACGCTAGTGACTTGCAGTCATATCTGTCTCAGAACTGTAAAGGTGACGCCGCTAATTCTCTGCAAGGTTCCAATATTGCTCCTGGTGACCTGAAATTTGTTGACGTGAATGGTGATGGTGTGGTCAATGCAGATGACAAGACCGAGATAGGTAGCCCGCATCCCGACTTCACCTTGGGTCTCTCCTTCAATGCCGCTTACAAAGGTTTCGACCTTTCTGTGACCACATTTGGTTCGTTTGGCAACGAGGTGGTTCGTTCATGGCGTAAGAACACCGACTCACAGTTTGAGAACTATACCACTGAGGTATTTAATTACTGGCATGGTGAAGGCACATCCAATAAATATCCTATGCTGAAACCCGGTAATATCGGTGTCAACTGGCAGCAAGTTTCTGATATCTATGTAGAGGATGCCACCTACTACCGTATCCAGAATGTGACTTTAGGTTATGACTTTGCCAGTCTGTTGAAGAAGAGCAGCCTGTTCAATCAGCTCCGCGTTTATTTCGCAGCTCAGAACCTCTGGACCTTCACTGGCTACAAGGGAATGGATCCTGAAAATGGTAGTGCCATTGGCGGTGAGCCTTGGGTGACTGGTGTTGATGTCGGTAACTATCCTCAGGCACGTACTTATATGGTAGGTGTGAACATCAAGTTCAAAGGCAAGGATGAGGCCAAGGCCCCAGTGGCCGCTGTGGCTCCTACAACCATCAAGGTGGTAGACAATGCAGAGATCGACCGTCTGAACGGTGAGCTCAACAAGCTCCGCGCAGAGAACGACCGTCTGAAGAACCAGCCTGGTCCTACCACCAAGACCATCATCGATGAGAAAGTGGTGACTTATCCCTACTTTGTCAACTTCGAGATAGGAGAGACTGAAATTGTCAACCGTGAGCGTGTGAACCTGAGCACTATTGCCCAGATGATCAAGCAGAACCCTGGCAAGAAATACAATGTGATGGGCTATGCTGACAAGGCTACCGGTTCTGCAGAGCGTAACGATTTCTTGGCTGAGAACCGTGCCAAGAATGTGTATGATCTGTTGGTGAAAGAATACGGAGTGCCTGCAAATAGTCTCGTACTCGACTCTAAGGGTGGTGTTGGCAATCTTTATTTCGACGATCCTCAGATGAGCCGTTCGGTGATTATCTCAGAGGTTAAGTAAGATGTCAGGTTTTAATCAATAATTTTAGCATTATAGAATAACATGAAAAAAATAGCATATTTTTTAGGCGCAGCACTTTTCGCAGGCACGATGGTGTCCTGTGACTTGGACTCGATGAGTATGACGGAGAAGGATACCTCCAACTTCCCTGTCAATGCTGATGACGCTGCACAGGCTCTGGCTGGTATCTACCAGAACCTGAACTCCGTGAATGCCAATCCACAGGAGACCTGGCATTACTATGCAATGCTTGCCAGCGACGACCAGTATGGTGGTGGTGGTACCAATGATAAACTGATGCAGGCGATGGACCTCATCCTGAACTACAATACGGATATGACCCGTGATTTCTGGCAGCAGCGTTATCAGGGTGTCAACCGTGCCAACACGTTGCTTCAGGCTCTGAACAATGTGGAGTTTGACGAAAATGAGAAGAACCAGACCATCGGTGAGGCCCTGTTTATGAGAGCTTTCTTCTATTATGAGTTGGCTTCCATGTACGGAAGGATTCCTATGCTGACGACTCCCGAGCGTCCTGAGGATGCCACTCCTCCCACTGCTGCAGTCATTTGGGGTCAGATACTTCAGGACTTGCGTGATGCTGCCAAGACGATGCCCGCCGTGCGCAAGACCGACGGACATGTCGACAAGTATTGTGCAGAGGCCCTCTTAGGCCGTTGCTGGCTGTTCTACACTGGTTTCTATTGCAATGGTGAGACCATCGCCGACTTGACCAGCTCCAATTACAGTCCTCTGACTTCTGTCGAATTGCCCGATGGCAGTACACTGACCAAGCAGGAAGTGATAGGATATATTGATGACTGTGTGAACAATTCCGGCTATTCATTAGTTCCTGACTTCCGCAATCTCTGGGCCTATACCAACCGTTGTACGGTGGAAGATTATGACTACACCAAAGGCCAGAATCTGAAATGGGTAGAGGATGACAATGCTGTCAACCCCGAGTCAATGTTTGCTGTGAAATTCAACAAGATGGCTTCCTGGCAGACCACCATTGGCTATGCCAACGGCTATTCACTGCACTTCGGTGTGCGTGGCGGTCAGGCTTACGCCAACACCTTCCCCTTCGGACAAGGATGGGGTGCTGGTCCTGTGGCCACCAACTTGGTGACCGACTGGAAGAATGCTGAGCCAAGAGACTTGCGTTTCGACGCCACTGTGCTGAATCTGAAAGACCTGCCCTCCTACACTTATGGTGGCTGGGAAGACTTTGTGCAGGAGACCGACTACTATGGCAAGAAGCTCTCTCCCATCACCTCTAAGAAGAAGGATGATAGCGGTGACTATTGGTGTACGTTTGAGAATGAGATGTATCCTGGTGGATGGGAAATCTCCGGAGAGGAGAACTTCCAGCTGGGCAATATCCACGACATGGTGCTCATCCGCTTTGCAGAAGTGCTGTTGATGCAGAGTGAGTTGAAAGAAGATGTCAGTGGTATCAACAAACTGCGCAAACGCGCCGGCCTGCAGGATATACCGTCCTATAGCCTTGCTGCCCTGCAAAGAGAGCGTCGCTGGGAGTTGGCTTTCGAGGGTTTGCGCTTCAACGACATCCGTCGCTGGCATATCGCCTCAGAGGCTTTGGAGAAACAGACCGACCAGGCCTGCTACTATTGCGGTCGTCCCTCTACCAACTTTGCGCATAATGGTGGCTATGCCGCTCGTTACAAGGCTACTGCCGGATTCCAGAAACTGCCTGAATCTGAGGTGATTCTCAGTGAGGGTGCTCTTAAGCAGAATGAGGGTTGGACTGAGTCCAACAGTGAATACACCGACTGGAACAATAGATAATACGATCTGTTATCAAACAATTAAACTGTAGAAATCATGAAAAAGATAATATTTGGATTATGTGCCGCTGTCGGATTGCTCACTGCTTGTGATCCTTCAGTCGACAGTATCAGTGCTCCTGCCTCCACACTCACCGCTTCGGTGGTGGAGAGCGAATTCTCTTTCAAGCAGTATGCACAGAATGAGGATGGCTCATATACAGAGGCAGCTGATGGAAATTTCTTCTTCTATGAGGTAGGTGCTCCCTACAAATCTGTCGTCATTTATAATTTCGACGCAGATGGCAATGAGAACATTCTTGCTTCTGGCTTCTCTGGCAATTTCAAGATTCAGCCCAAACGTGGTGGCAATCCTAATCAATCGTTCTATGTGCGTGCCGCTGACAAGGATGGTACGGTCGTAGAGGTGAAGAAAGACGTGGTAGTGTTTGTGCCCACAGAGCTTTCCTCTGACATGAAGTACCTTTGCAGTGCAGATGGTATCAAGACTTGGATGTGGGATACCAGTTTCCGTGGCGACAATGCCGTTTGGGGTAACCTTGGTTATGCTCCTGGCGACGGTGACAGCTTTGTCAATGATGGCAATGGTATCTGGTGGGGATGTCCTCCTGCAGACCTGACCGGCCAGCTGGGCCATTCAGACACAGGTGTGGCTACTGGTGAGGAAGACCCCGATGCTTATATGGTGATGGACGAGGACGGCAATGTCAGGTGCTTTGCCGCTGATGGCACACAGATTCGTTCGGGAAAATTCCGTGTCACCGCATGGGACGACGGCAAACGTTCATTCGCCTCTGTTGATGGTTCACAGGCTGCATGGTCTCTGGGTACCCTGCACACGGACGCCGGAAGTATCTTGTTCCCATTCAAGATCAATGGTGGTGGTGAGAAGCCGACCGACTTTGAGATTATGCAACTGGATGGTGGTCATCTGAAGCTCATTTATGTTGCTCCTGGCACAGGCAGCTGGAGTGAGGCCACTTGGTGGGCATTCAAGAGTTCTACCGATGCTGATGGTTCCTTGACCAACTATACAGAGAAGTCATGGACTTGGGACACCGAGTTCCGTGGTGGTCCAGTTTGGGGTAACCTTGGTTATGCTCCTGGCGACGGCAATAGTTTCGTCAATGAAGGCAATGGTATCTGGTGGGGTGCCACTCCAGCAGAGTTGACAGGCCAGCTGGGTCATTCAGACACAGGTGTTGCCACTGGTGAGGAAGATGCTGGTGCATACATGACCTTCAATTACGAGAAGGGCACTGTGCAGAGCTTTGCCGCTAATGGCTCACAGATCCGTTCAGGTAAGTTTGAGATTCAGAATTGGGGCAAGGGTGAACGTAACATCCCCTCTGTCGATGGTTCACAGGCCGCTTGGGCTCTTGGCAATCTCCACACCGATGCTGGTTCAATCCTCTTCCCGTTCAAGATCAACGGTGGTGGTGAGAAGCCGACCGACTTTGAGATTATGCAGCTTGATGGCGATCACCTGAAGCTCATCTATGTAGCTCCTGGCACAGCCAGTTGGAGTGAGGCTACCTGGTGGGCATTTAAGAAAAAGTAAGCAATTCTCTTCAATGATCAATCCGCCCTGTCATTGCGATGGGGCGGATTTTTTTCCTCTAAAAGAAAACATGATTTCTTTACCATGACAGGTTCATATTTTCCGTTTTTTTTATGTAATTTTGCACATTGATGGAAAAAAATGTCACTATATATTGGAAGTATGGTGTCAGCGTGCTTTTAGGTGTGCTGATTTTCCTGTTTTGGTGGCTTATTTATCCCCATGCCCTGTCGTATCAGGAGCAGTACCAGCTGTTTCTTCTGACGGGTGATTATTTCGTGGAGCGCATCAGCGTGGCGGGTGGTCTGGCCGACTATGTCAGCGAGTTTTTTGTGCAATTTTATTATGTCAGTTGGGTAGGAGCATTGTTGTTGGCACTTGTCTATGTCGCTTTGCAGTGTGTCACTTGGTCGCTGATGCGGCAGCAATGGCGGGCGGTTCCTTCTACTTGGCTTTTGCTGAGCGTTGTGCCTCCTGTATTACTCCTGTGGCTGATGAGTGACGAGAGTGTGTTGCTCTCCTATCCAGTGGCTCTGCTGATGGTATTGCTGATGGCACTTGTGGCTGGTCGTTGTTGGAAGGACAGTCGGTGGTCATGGCCCGATGTGCTGGTGGTACCATTGCTTGATTGGTGTGCAGGGCCTGTGGCGTGGACCTATGTGGCCCTGCGCCTGGTACAGTCGGGCAAAAAAGCACTATGGCTCCCCTTGCTGCTGTTGTTGACACAGTATGTGGCCTCGCTTTTCTTGTTGCAGTGGCCGTTGAAGATGATAGGTCTCGGTATTAATTATTATCGTATTCCGATGCATTATCACTGGATAATGGCGGTGCTCCCTATGGTGGTAGTGCTATTGGTCGCAGTGAGTTGTTGGATGCGTAGAAGCCGTTTTAACTCTCTTAAGAGTTGGCATACAATAGTTATGGCCGTTTCACTTCTTTTGGTGTTGGCCTATATGGCTATCACCAGTTTTGACCGTGAAAAATATGAGTTGATTCGTCAGGACTATTTGGTGCGCCAGGAACGGTGGAAGGAGTTGATAGATCGCGCTGAAGTGTATCAAGTCAAAAATGTCTTCTCGTGCAACTGTGTCAATCTGGCTCTTGCCATGGAGCGGCGCCTGGCCGATGGAATGTTTGACTACTATCAGAGTGGTGAGGATGCCTTGATAATGCCTATGATCCGTGATCTCACCTCCAACATCCCCACCGCCGAGGTGTTCTGGCGCCTCGGAATGATCAATTCCGCCCGCAGGTATATGTCCGACCTTCAGGAGTCTATCCTCAACGCCCGTAAGAGTGGGCGGTTCACCAAGCGTATCGTCGAGTGCCTCATCGTCAATGGTCAGTATCAGTTGGCTGCCAAGCACCTCGCCCTGCTGAAGAACACCCTTTTCTACCGTTCATGGGCGCAGGAAGCCGAACAGTTGCTCTATCGTGACGGTCAAGTCGATCAGCATCCTGTCTATGGAAAACTTCGACAAATCCGTTTCAAAAACGATTTCCTTTACAGCTACGATGAAATCGATAAGATGTTGGGGCTGCTCTTTGTCGATAATCCTAAAAATACGATGGCGCTCGACTATTTTATGGGTGAGATGTTGCTCAAGGGCAACGCGCAGGGCTTTATGCAATACATGTCGTGGGTGCAGCAGTATGGTGGCTATCAGTATATGCCCCGTGGCTATCAGGATGCCGTGAAGTGTATCCAGTCGCAGGGCAGGGATGAAAGTTCCGCCTATGGCAAATATGTAAGAAAAATGATGGGAGGAAACTGAGATGAGAAAGAGGATGTATACGATGATAGCCATTCTGTTGCTGTTGTTGGCAGCATGTTCACGGTCGCCACGGAATCCTCGTCAGGCCAACGAGTTGCCTGTCATCTATCCCGACTATGTGGGTGTGACCATCCCTGCGGGCATAGCCCCCCTCAATTTTAATATGGCAGACCCGCTAGCCGATCGTGTGGATGTCATGGTGAGGGGCAGTAAAGGAGGTGAACTGCATGTCAACGGAGCATTTGCCGATTTCGATATTGATGACTGGCATGAGCTGACGAGGCAGAATGTGGACGGCACACTCACCTTCACCGTCTGTGCCAGGACTGATGGTCAATGGGTGCAGTATCGGGACTTCACAATCATCGTGAGCCGATATGCCCTTGACGACTATGGTCTGACCTACCGCCGTATCCCCCCTGGCTATGAAGTGGGAGGCAATATCGGCATTTATCAGCGCGACATCCACACCTTCGATGAGACTCCCATTGTGCAGGAGAGTGCTGTTCCAGGCCGTTGCTTCAACTGCCATACCCCCAACCGCACCGACCCCCGTTGGCTGACGATGCAGATACGCGGAGAGGGTGGGGGAACGATGGTGCAGACAGACGGTGTGCAACGCTGGCTCAACACCAAGACCGACTCGACCAAAGCCGCCGGCAGTTATGCCTACTGGCATCCGTCAGGGCACTACTGTGCTTATGCTGTCAACACCGTGCATCAGGCTTTTTTTACCGGTGCCAAGAGCAACCTGGAGGTATACCATCGTTTTGGCGATATTGCCGTGCTCGATGTGCGGAGCAATGAACTGCTTCTCTCCCCCCTGTTACAGACGGCAGACTTAGAGATCTTCCCCGCTTTCTCCCATGATGGCAAGATGCTCTACTACAGTACCTCTAAGCCTTGTGACGTGCCTGCGGAGTATGAACGAGTGAAATGCTCGTTGGTGTCACTCCCCTTCGATGCCGACACCGGCACCTTTGGCAGTGCTGCCGACACCCTGCTCAACGGACCGCAGACCGACAAGAGTTATACTCTTGCCCGTCCGTCGTATGATGGTCGCTGGCTGATGTATTGTGTGTCGAGTCGCAGCAATTTCCCTGTGGCACAGCGTGATGCCGACCTCTGGCTGATGGACCTGCGTACCCATGAGACACGGCCTTTGACGGAGGTGAACAGCGACCACACGGAGAGTTTCCATAACTGGGCCTCCAGCAGCCATTGGTTTGTCTTTTCCTCCAAACGAGAGGACGGTGCCTATACCAAACTCTATTTAGCCTGTGTGGATGACAGTGGCAGGGTGAGTAAACCTTTCCTTCTCCCTCAGCGTCACCCCCGTCAATATTACGCCCAACTGTTCGACGCCTACAATGTGCCCGACTTCACCAAGACCCCTGTACACCTCGACGTGCGAGAGATGCAGCGGCAGGTGGCATCAGAAGATAGAATACAAGTGAAAATCAGATAAAACATGAGAAAATACATTTTGGGGGCTTTTGCCCTGTTGACAGCCATGCTTTTAGCCTCATGCGGTGCAGAAGAGAAAAATGTGTGCCGTATCCATGGCACCGTGGAAGACGCACGTCTCAACGACAAACAGATATTTCTGGTGCCTTTGGAGAACAACACGGCAGAAGCAGTCGACTCCGTCTATATCAAGGATGGGAAATTTGAGTTCGTCACCGACACCTGTCACATGGCGCAGATTATCATGGACTACCACTACCGCGACGGTGTGCAGCGTTTGCTCGTTGTCACTGAGCCAGGCGACCTCTATGTCACCATTGGCCGTGTGAGCAGTGCCAAGGGCACAGCAGGTAATGACTCATTAGAAATGTGGAAGAAAGCCACCGAGCAGCACACCCGTGAGATGGGCACGCTGCGCCAGGCTGCCCGTGAGATGGCTAAGACCGATACCGTGCGCGCCAATCGCCTGATGGCACAATCTGACAGCATCCATCAGGCCTATAAGCACTATACCCGTGAGCTGGCCGCTCATCTGAAAGAAGGTTCAGTGCATGAGTTTCTCAAGAGCCTCTATCCCACTAGTTATCCCAAGCGGATGCCTGATGGCACGGTGGTCACCGTTTACGATGAATAACAGTCACCTATGAGAAATATCATTTCTAAATACTGGAAACTATCACTCACGCTGCTTTTTGGAGTAGTGGTTTTCTGGTTTTGGGCTGTTCCCTACCTGTCAGTCATGTCGTTTCAGGAGCAGTATCAGCTTTTCCTCTTTGGCAGTGGTTATTTTTGGGAGCGTATCACAGTGCCTGGCGGATTGGCCGACTACATCTGCGAGTTTCTCACCCAGTTGAATTACATGCCTGTGGTGGGCGCAGCCATCCTTGCGGTGCTTTATCTGCTCTTGCAGCGCACAGTATGGGTGCTGTGCCGACGGGTTGTGAGTGCTGATGGGTCTAATGGGCAAGGTGGATCAGATAGGTCTGATGGGATTGATGGGTGGTATCCGATTAGTTTTTTGCCATCAGTGATGCTGTGGATACAGATGGGCGACGAGAATGTCATGATCAGCTTTATTATAGCCCTTTTAGCTGCTCTTTGGGCGATGGTGCTATATCATGTGGTGAGTCGTGATGAGGCTTTCCCGTCCAGCAAATACATAAAATTGCTATATATCATTGTGGCATTGCCGCTGATGTATTGGCTTTTTGGTCCTTGTATGTTGATGGTGGCTGTCTATATCGCCGTTTTCGAGTTGATACGTGGGCGTTCGTTGGCATGCTTAGCGATGGGAGTGTTGGTGCTGATCTATGCGCTGGCTATCATCCTGATTTGCGCGAAATGGCTACAATATCCGATGTTTAATCTTTTCGCAGGTATTAATTACTATCGATACCCACAGTATGTGCCTGCGATGCAGACGGCAATAGAAGTCGTCGCCACCCTTCTGCCCTTTATTCTTACTTTGCTGCCCACATGGCGGAAGAAGACCCTAGCCGTCATCACACAAATAGTGGTTTTGGTGGGTGGAGGCTGGTTTTTTGTGAGCCATGCCTACGACCCGATGAAATATGACCTCATCGAGTACGACTTCTTGGTCAGGACAAAACAGTGGAGCAAAATCATCTTGAAAGCCGAAAAGAAACAGCCGTCCCGGCCTTTCGATGTGTCGTGTGTCAATCTTGCTTTGGCCATGCAAGGGCAGTTGAGCGACCGTCTCTTTGAGTTCTACCAGCATGGGGCAGAGGGTTTGTTTCCCGCGTTTCAGCGTGATATGACCACACCGTTGCCCACATCGGAGGTGTTTTACCGCTTAGGCATGGTCAATGACGCAGAGCGCTACGCTTTCGAGGCCCAGGAGGCCATCCCCAATCACCGTAAGAGCGGCCGTCTGACAAAGCGTATCATTGAGTGCAATATCATCAACGGGCAGTATGAGGTGGCGATGAAATACCTGCGTATGTTGGAGAAGTCGTTGTTTTATGCTGGTTGGGCGAAGGAACAAAAAGAGATGATACGGTCGGGCAAGGTGAACGATGACCCTGTCTATTACACCCTGCGCTCCTATCGGCAACAACGTCAGGACTTCCTTTTCAGCGACACAGAGATGGATCAGATGTTAGGTCTGCTCTATGTGCAGAACTACGGCAACCGCATGGCTTTCGAGTATCTGATGTGCTACGAGTTGCTGCAGCGTGACCTCGACCGTTTCAACCAGTATTATCCTTTGGGCAAATACGCCCATTTCAACCGCATCCCCACCGCTTATCAGCAGGCATTGGTGATGCAGTGGACCCAGCAGCACGGCAGTTTCGACGGCATGCCCTGGAGCATAGAGCCAGGTGTCTGCCAGATGCTCAACCAGTTTGTGGGTATCTTCATGAAGAATCAGCAAGACCCCTCCCTGCGACAGCCGCCGCTGTCGAACACCTTCTGGTCGTACTATCTGGTGGGTGAGGAAGGCCGTGAAAAACAAGGAAAACAACCAATGAGGGAGATATATTGATATGAGAGACCGTATGCGAGACTTTTTCATGCTTTGGATAGCCGTAGGCGCGATGGCTTGCCTCGGTGGATGCAGTTCGCTGCCAGAGAATCCCACTCTGTCAGAGCAGCTGCCATCTATCTTCCCCGATTATGTCGGTGTGACCATTCCTGCCACCATCGCCCCGTTGAATTTCACGGTTTATGGCGAGCATGAGGCTATGGATGTGGTGGTGCGTGGTGCCAAAGGCGGCGAACTGCATGCCAATGGTGACTATGCCGACTTTGATATCGATGCCTGGCATCAGTTGACAACACAGAACAAAGGCGCTGTGCTCACTTTCACTGTATGTGTGAAGCGTGATGGCGCATGGACCCAATACCGAGACTTCAACGTTGATGTCAGTGCTGACGAGTTGGATGAGTGGGGTGTGACCTACCGCCGCATCCCTCCAGGGTATGAGGTGTATGGCAAGATGGGGCTTTATCAGCGTGACCTGTCCACCTTCGATGAGTCTCCCATCCTAGAGAACACGGCAGTGCCAGGCGCTTGTCTCAACTGCCACATGTCCAATCGCACCAATTCCTCACAGTTCACCTTCCATATCCGTGGCGACCATGGTGCCACCCTCCTCCAGCATGAGGGTCAGGTGGAACTGCTAAAGGCGAAAAACGACAGTTTAGGCGGTTCGATGGTCTATCCTTATTGGCATCCCTCAGGCCAATATGTGGCCTATTCCACCAACAAGACCAACCAGTCGTTTCATGCGGTGCGTGACGAGCGCATCGAAGTGTTCGACCATGCCTCCGACGTGTTGATTTATCGTCCTGCCACCCATGAGATTCTTTTCGACTCCATTGTTGGTACCAAAGAACATTATGAGAATTATCCCGTATTCTCACCTGATGGTAAGACCCTCTATTTCTGTTCGGCTGAGACCAAAGAGATCCCATCAGGATATAAGGACATCAAATACAATCTTTGCAAAATAGGATTCGACCCAGAAAAGGGACTGTTTGCCGGTCAGGTAGACACCATTTTCAATGCCCGCATGATGGGTAAGAGCGCCAACCATCCTCGGCCATCATATGACGGGCGGTTCTTGCTTTTCACCCTGTCTGATTATGGTTGTTTCCCGATATGGCACAAGGAGGCCGACCAGTGGTTGCTTGACCTGCAAACCGGCGAGGCCCGCGCCCTCGATGAGGTGAATAGCGACCAGACCGACAGTTATCACAACTGGAGCACTAATTCCCGATGGATTGTCTTCACCAGCCGTCGGGGCAATGGCTATTACACCAACCTCTATTTTGCGCATGTCGGCAAAGACGGCCAAATGACCAAACCATTCCTCCTGCCGCAACGGAATCCCTGGGCCTATTATGATGAGACGCTCTATTCATTCAATACGCCCGACTTTGCCAAGGCTCCTGTACAGCTTGACGCAAGGGCCGTTGCCAACACCATCCTTTCTGACGAGAGAGTGGCTACGGTGTTGAGGAGGCAGGAGTGACCCCGTGTGATAGACTTTTCGTAATTTTGGCTCCACCGAAGTTACTTTGACTCGGAAAAGCGCAAACAAGTTTGGCTTTTCTCTCGTTTTTTCGTAACTTTGCCACTCTGTGGCGAAGTTACTCCGTCTCGGCATAAAAAAAGAACTAGTTCTTTTTTGTTCTGCGCTCGACTTTTCGTAACTTTGCGCTCGATTTGGCATGGATGCCTCAATGTAGATATTTTATGGACAAATACCTTATCTTTGCCCCGAAAGGCAGAGGACATTTTACGGAAAGACTTGGGGAAATGTATCTCACTCTTGGTGATTATCTTGACAAAGAAAAAGCCGAGGGAAGACATTTGCAATTCTCCAGGACATTTCTCAGTGACGCACAAAACCAATACAAAGACTTGGAGGATTCCGCATTGTATCAGGAAATCCTATCCCATGCTGCCTGCTCTATCATTGAGCAGCCGCCACTTGATGGCTCCAAGATTTCCATTTTGGTGAAGACCACCGATGGTCCTGACAATTACCTTTTCCACAGCATCCGTCTCACCGAGGAAGAGACCCGCGGCGCCAACTCCTATATCCAGACGATGCTCATCTTCAACAAATACATGGAGGAGATGAAACGTCTGGGACTGACACTGACTGAGCAGTGCGTGCGCACCTGGATCTATGTGGCCGATATCGATGTCAACTACCAGGGCATGGTTGGTGCGCGTAATGATATCTTCCGCCAGTGCCATCTCACCCCAGAGACCCATTTCATCGCCAGTACAGGCATTGGTGGTTTCTCGCAGACTCGAAGTGAGTCGGTGGCCATCGACTTCCTCACTTATCCTGAAGTCAAGGAGAGCGACAAGAAATATCTGCAGGCACTCGACCACCTGAACCATACCCATGAGTATGGTGTGTCGTTTGAGCGTGGCACCCGTCTGACCATCGATGGCAAGCAGACATTCTTCATCTCAGGTACAGCCAGTATCGACCACAACGGTCAGGCGATGTATGTGGGTGACATAAAAAGGCAGACAGCGCGCCTCTTGGAGAATATCGGCGCCTTGCTCGCCGACGGTGGCGCCACGATGAACGACGTGCAGTATTTCTTCATCTATCTGCGTGACCCCTCCGACCGCGACATCGTCGACCAGTTTATGCGTCAAGCCTTCCCCGACACTCCCCGTGTGCTCCTGCAAGGCAAGGTGTGTCGCCCAGAGTGGTTGGTGGAGATGGAGTGTGTCGCTGTCAAAGAAGACACAACATGCGAATAGCAAAAAAGATAGCAATCCCTATGGGCTGGGCAATGGCCATACTTGTATGGGCCATTGCCTGCTTTTTGTTTTTCCAGTTGTACTATCCATACCATTTCTTTTATCAGGAGCAGAATCAGATCTTCCTGCTTTCAGCAGACTATTTGGTGACTTACTTCCACCGGCCTGCATGGCTCGCCTGTATGCTGGGTGACTTCCTCACACAATTTTACTACTACCTCTATGCCGGACCGGTGATATTGACCATAGCCCTGCTTACCGTAGGCGACATGGCCCGTCGCGCCATGCAGAGAGCAGGCTTGGGCATACATGTGGCCTTTGCTATAGCTATGGTGTTGATGACGATTGAGATGGTGTGCTGTTTCAAGACCACGTATCGGCTCTCGTCAGTCATTGCCCTTGGTGGGGGACTGACGGTTTATTGGCTCTATTCCTTTCTTTTTCCAGTAAAAGGACAAAGGACAGATGGGAAGAGCAGATGGATGTGTGGACTCGCCATTTTGGTCTTGTCTGTCCTGACATACTGGCTGTTTGGGTATGGATGCTGGGCTTTTCAATTGATGCTGCTTTTAGAGTTTTTCTTGCATATCATGGACAGGAAATATCATTGGAGTATCCTCTTCTATTGTCTGCCCATCCTCTTGGCGTGGCCTATCGCCCATTTTGCAGAGAGATACTACTATCTAAGCCCTGACCTGGCACTCTCTTATCCTGGCATTGGCCAACTCTCCCAGCCCGACATGATATTGGAGAAAGACTTCGCCGTGAGCGACGAATACCATTTCGGAAACTGGGACAAAGTGGTCAAGATGGTGGAAGAGACCGACGTGCGTACTGACGAGATGCTCTTTTTCTATAATCTTGTTCAGGCACAGCGCGGAGAGCTGCCCGACCACCTGTTGCAATTTGTTCCCAATCAGTTGGGCACTTTTTATGCCATCGGTCCTAAGACCTCACGGCTCACAATCATCAATATGAACGAACTCTATTGGGCCTTGGGCGACATGACCCTGACCGAGCGTGCTGCCATGATGACCCATTTGTTTGCCCCCGACAACCGCAATGTGAAGATGATCAAACGTTTGGCTGAGTGTAACTTGGTGAGTGGTGACACGCTGGCCGCCAATAAATACCTGAATATTCTTCAGCATACATGGGTTTATCGGAACTGGGCCGACCGCATCAAAGCCCACGACCCCAAGGCATGGCACTACCTCATAGAGAAACAAGAATCGGTGAACCATGCCGACACCATCCGCCTGAGTGACAACCTGCATATGGTGATGATGGAACTGCTCGACAGCAATCCTGACAACCTCGTGGCCCTCGACTATATCCTCTGTAGCACCCTGCTTCTGAAAGACCTCAACAATTTTAAGCGAGACTACGACCGATATTGCATGGACACTGGCAGACCCCGTCTGAAAAAACTCTACCAGCAGGCCTTGATGATATACCTCGCCGGCACCCAGGCATCAGAAGAAGAATGGTCAAAATACATCCACGACCCCTCAGAACTGCAACGCTTTAAAGAATATAGTGCCCATCGTGGCGATTCCCGCTTCAACGACACCTATTGGTATTATTTCGACACAGCCAAAGCCCCTCAAGTATGAGTCTCAAGTCTGTCATCTATACCGTCCTTACTGGGGTAGTTGTCTTTTTGACCGCTGCCTGTACGCCCAAGCCCTCCCGTCCTGTGCAAGTGGGTGAACTGCCGCCGATGTATCCCGACTACACCGATGTGTGGATACCTTGCAACATCGCTCCGCTCAATTTTCTGCTGAGAGGTGATGTTGAGGCTGTGGAGGCGAGAGCAGTAGGTGATGGTCACGAGATAGTGGTCAACAGCCGTGGCGGTGAGGTGTGTTTTGATGAGAAAGAATGGAAAGAGTTGCTTCGTGCTTCGCAGGGCAAGACAGTCAGGGTCGTTGTCACAGCTCTGACAGACGGGCAGTGGAGGGAATATAAAAGTTTCTCATGGCATGTCACCACCGACACTATCGACCCCTATCTCACCTATCGGTTGATAGAGCCCGACTATGAGATTTATCAGAATCTGACATTGAAAGAACGTTGCTTAGAGAGTTTCGACGAGCGTTCCATCTCTGACTATGGACTGGTGGGAAACCGTTGCATGAACTGCCACACTTACTCCAGTCAGAACCCAAGTCTATCAGCCCTTTATGTGAGGGGCGAGGGAGGTGGTATGATTCTCAACCGTGATGGCAGGCTCTCCAAACTCAATGTGAAGGCCGACGACATGGTATCGGGCAGTGTCTACTTCGCATTCAGTCCCTCAGGCAAGTATATCACTTTCTCCACCAATGTCATTATCCCGGCTTTCCACGCACGGCCTAGTAAGCGGTTGGAAGTCTTCGACAGAGTGTCTGACGTTTATGTGGCTGATATCGAGTCAAATACCATCGTTCGCAGTGCCTTGCTCAGTGACACCACAGCGTTTGAGACCTTCCCCACTTTCTCGCCTGATGGACGTTATATCTATTTTTGTACAGCACCGAAGGTGAACTTGCCACAAGATTTGAAAGCGTTGCGCTACAGCCTCTGTCGCGTCGGTTTCGATGAGCGGACAGGCACTATAGGCACCGTGGTCGACACCTTATACCATGCACGTACAGAAGGTCAGTCGGTGTGTCATCCACGTGTTTCACCTGATGGCCAATATCTTGTCTATTCTGTGGCCGATTATGGTACCTTCCCCATCTGGCATCCTGAGGCCGATCTTCAGATGATGAACCTGCGCACTGGTGAGAAGGACAAGATGGAGAAAGTGAACAGCCACAAGAGCGATACGTATCACAGTTGGTCGTCCAACAGCCGCTGGCTGGTCTTTGCCTCCAAACGAGATGACGGACTGTATGGCAAGCCCTATTTTACTTATGTCGACCGTCAGGGCAAGGCTCATAAACCTTTTGTGTTGCCGCAACGTGACCCACTTTTTTACGACCATCACCTCAAATCCTTCAATGCTCCGGAGTTGGGTAAAGGCCGTCTTCCTTTTGATGCTTCAGATGTCAGGCAGGCCGTGAAAGGGGCCGCAGTGGATTTCAAATAGAAAAGAGGGCGTGTCTGTCGCGCCCTCTTTTTCGATCATTCCTTTCGCTAAGTAGAGTTATAGACTTTCCAATACCCGTTTCAGCACCGTCTCTGCCGATATCTCGCGGTTGGCGGCTTCTGGGATGACGAGCGAATGGTCACTCTCTATGACATCGTCGGTCACGATGAGCCCTCGGCGTACAGGCAGACAATGCATGAAATATCCATTGTCGGTCCATGACATGTGCTCGGTGTCGATGGTCCAGCTCATGTCTTTGCTCAGGATTTTGCCATAGTCGGAGGGGTTGGTGACACCTGGACAACTCCAGTTTTTGGCGTAGACAAAGTCAGCGCCTTCGAGCGCCTTGTGCTGATCGTATTCCACTTTTGCCTTTCCTACGAACCGTGGATCAAGTTCATAGCCCTCAGGATGAGTGATGACCAAGTCGACATCGGCGGCATTCATCCACTCAGCGAACGAGTTAGGCACAGCCTGAGGCAGTGCACGGCAATGGGGTGCCCATGAGAGCACTACTTTGGGACGTGCCTTCTGTTTGTATTCCTCGATGGTGATGAGGTCGGCGAACGCCTGAAGAGGGTGTACGGTGGCTGTCTCCATGGCGACAACAGGGCGTCCGCTATATCTGACAAACTGTCCTACGATGGTCTCCGCATAATCATATTCACGGTCGGTAAGGCCAGCGAAGGAGCGCACGGCGATGATGTCACAATAGCTGCCCATGACCGGGATGGCCTCCAGCAGATGTTCGCTCTTGTCACCATCCATGATGACACCCCGCTCGGTCTCCAGTTTCCAGGCGCCGGCATTCACGTCGAGTACGATGACATTCATACCCAGGTTGGTGGCCGCCTTCTGTGTGGACAGACGGGTGCGCAGGCTGTTGTTGAAAAATATCATGAGCAAGGTCTTATTTTTGCCTAAATGCTGAAAGGCGTAACGATTGCGCTTGATTTCCTGTGCCTCGGCGAGTGCTGTGCGCAAGTCGCCCAGGTCTTCTACATGAAAGAAGGTATTCATGGTTTTTTCCTTTTATTTTTCGTTATTACGTAATCACGTAAATTACGTGATTACGATGATGACGTTATTACAATGATGGGTTGTTTTGGGGTTTTAGCTTCTCACTTGGCCATTGCCTTCGATGAGCCATTTGTAGGTGGTGATTTCCTCTAATGCCATAGGACCACGTGGGCCTAACTTCTGGGTGCTGATACCTATCTCGGCTCCCAAGCCAAACTGTGCGCCGTCGGTGAAGCTGGTGGGGGCGTTGACATAAACACAGGCGGCGTCGACACGTGCCTGGAACAGTTTTGCATGGTGTTCGTTGGCGGTGATGATACACTCACTATGTCCACTGCCGTAAGTGGTAATATGTTGGATGGCGTCTTCGATAGATGGCACGGTGCGAATGGCCATGGCATAGTCCATGAATTCAGTGCCAAAACTTTCCGGGGTGGCATGTTTGAGCAAGTCATCAGGGTATTTCCCCTGTAATGCGCCGAAGGCGTCATTGTCGGCGTAAATGACGACATGGCTTTTGATGAGTGGTTCGCAGAGCGTACTGAGGTCAGCGAGACGGCTCTCATGGATGATGAGGCAGTCGAGAGCGTTGCATACACTGACGCGCCGTGTCTTGGCATTGTTGATGATGGCGCTACCGATGGTGAGGTCTCCCTCAGCGTCGAAATAAGTGTTGACCACGCCGGCACCAGTCTCAATGACGGGCACCCGTGCCGTGTCGCGCACAAACTCAATGAGCCGTTTTCCGCCCCGTGGGATGCAGAGGTCGATATATCCCACAGCGTTGAGCATCTCGCCAGTAGCCTCATGCGTGGCGGGAAGCAGTTCTACAACAGAAGTGTCAATACCCTCAGCCTGTAGCACCTCGTGGATGAGGGCCACGATGGCCTTGTTGGATTCGTCGGCATCTCGTCCACCTTTTAGCACACAGGCATTGCCACTCTTGAAGCAGAGTGAGAAGACATCGAAGCTGACGTTGGGGCGTGCCTCATAGATCATGCCGATGACACCGAAAGGCACGCTGATGCGGCACAGGCGGAGTCCATTGGGCAGCGTCTTTTCTTTGGTTTTGATGCCGAGCGGTGAGGGCAGAAGTGCCACATGGCGCATGTCGGAGGCGATGTCGGCCAGTCTTTTCGGTGTGAGTTGTAGCCGGTCATAGAGAGGGTTGGTGCGCTCCATGCGCGCCAGGTCCTTGGCGTTGGCTTCCAACAGTTCATCCTGATGACTGAGGATGGCGTCGGCCACGGTATTGAGTATCTCGTTTTTTTGTTGGTCGTCGATGAGTGCCAGTTTGCGGCTGGCCTCTTTCACCCGTTTAAAAGTCTCTTGTAGTGCCATTATCGTATGATTTTTGATGGACAGGTGTTGTTATTCTAAATAGAGATAATCATAGTGTACGATGGGCTTCTGATCATGAAGTCCGATGAGTGAACGTGCGGTGTCACTGTCGTATGCGGTGCGGCCGATGGCCACTCTCATGCCATCTTCACCGACAATGCTGACCAGGTCGCCCTCCTCGAAGTCACCCTCTATACGGGTAACCCCGACAGGAAGCAGACTCACCGCAGCCTCACCACACAAGGCTTTGGCAGCGTTTTTGTTGATATGTAGTATCCCCTTTGCGAAACTGTCACTATGGGCGATCCATTTCTTGATACCCGACACACCGCCTGTGATAGGGATGAACTCCGTGTGGAGCGTGGTCTCGGGGTGGAGGATGAGGTCGATGAGTATTTGGTCACGCTTGCCATTGGCGATGATCACTTTGATGCCTTCTTCAGCCACTTTGCGTGCGATGTTGCATTTGGTAATCATGCCACCGCGTCCGAATCCGCTGCGTTCCTGCTGGATATAATCACTCAGGTCGCGGTCGGGCTGCACGGTGCGTATCACTTTCGACTGTGGGTCTTTGGGCGGTCCGTCATAGATGCCGTCGATATTGCTCAGGATGACCAGCGTGTCGGCTCCCATCATCGAGGCGATGAGGCCTGAAAGCTCGTCGTTGTCAGTGAACATCAGTTCGGTGACGCTCACGGTGTCGTTTTCATTGACGATAGGTACGACGCCGTTTTCCAGCATCACCGTCATACATGCCCGTTGGTTGAGGTACTCTCGCCGTGTGGCGAAGCTCTCTTTCATGGTGAGCACCTGTCCCACATGAATGTGATATTCGCGGAAGAGGTCGTAATAGAGGTTGATGAGCTTGGCCTGTCCGAGAGCGGAGTAGAGTTGTCTTTGCGCCACGCTGTCGAGGCGTTTCTGTACCTGCAGTTCGCCTCGTCCGCTGGCTACGGCACCACTTGACACGAGTATGACCTCATGTCCCTGGTTGAGTAGCCATGCGGTTTGGTCGACAATGGCCGAAATGCGCGTGATGTCGAGTTTCCCGTCATCACGCGTCAGCACATTGCTGCCCACTTTCACTACGATTCGTCTCTTGCTCATTTGTTTTTGTCTTTGTCGCGTATCTCCACACGGCGTATTTTGCCGCTGATGGTTTTTGGCAGTTCGTCGACAAACTCGATGATGCGTGGATATTTATAGGGTGCTGTCACGCGTTTGACATGGTTTTGCAATTCCTTGATGAGTGCGTCGCCAGCTTTGTCCTTCCATTCTTTTCCAAGTATCACGGTGGCTTTTACCACCATGCCACGGATGTCGTCGGGCACGCCGGTGATTGCGCATTCCACTACAGCGGGGTGTGTCATCAGTGCGCTCTCCACTTCGAAAGGACCGATGCGATAGCCACTACTCTTGATCACGTCGTCGATGCGCCCTTCAAACCAGTAGTATCCATCCTCGTCGCGCCATGCCACGTCGCCGGTGTGGTAGATACCGTCGTGCCAAGCCTCGCGGGTGAGTTGTTCGTCACGGTAATATTCCTTGAACAGGCCGATGGGTTTACGGTCACCGATACGCACCACGATCTCACCTTTCTCACCATCCTCGCACTTCGTGCCGTCGGGCTTGATGAGGTCGATGTCATATTGTGGGTTGGGCATGCCCATCGAGCCGGGTTTGGGTGTCATCCAAGGCATGGTGCCGAGTGTCATGGTGGTCTCGGTCTGTCCGAATCCCTCCATCAGACGTATGCCGGTGAGTTCATAAAACTTGTCGTATACAGCCGCATTGAGTGCTTCTCCTGCGGTGCAGCAATAGCGCAGGGAGTGCAGGTCATATTTGGTGATATCCTCACGGATGAGGAAGCGGTAGACGGTGGGTGGTGCACAGAAGGAGGTGATGTGATACTTCTCCATCTGTCGCAGCATACGGTCGGCAGCGAATTTCTCATGGTCGTAGACGAAGACGGCAGCTCCGGCGAACCACTGTCCATAGAATTTTCCCCAGACGGCCTTGCCCCATCCGGTGTCAGCCACCGTGAGGTGGATGCTGTCTTCGCTCAGATTGTGCCAGAAGACACCGGTGGTAAGATGGCCCAGGGCGTAGAGGAAGTCGTGTGCCACCATTTTGGGTTCGCCGCTGGTGCCACTGGTGAAATACATGAGCATGGTGTCGGAGTTGGTGTTGACATGCTCTGGCCGGACAAACGCCGGTGCTTTGTTGATTTCGGCATGCCAGTCGTGAAAACCCTGTGGCACAGAGGGTCCGATGCTCACAAGCACTTTGACAGTGGGGCTTTCGGGCATGGCGGCCTGTATCTGACTCAAGACATAGTCCTCGCCCACGCAGATGATGGCTTTGACCGAAGCTCGTGTGTCGCGGTAGACGATGTCGTGCTTGGTGAGCATGTGTGTGGCTGGTATGGCCACAGCCCCGAGTTTGCAGAGTGCCAGCATGGTGATCCACCACTCAAGACGTCGTTTTTGGATGAGCATCACCATATCTCCATGACCGATGCCGAGCGACTGCAGATAGGCTGCCGCCTGGTCACTGCGTGTTTTGAGGTCGCTGAATGAGAGTCGTATCTCCTCTCCCTCGTCATTGGTCCAGAGGAGGGCGAGTTTTTCGGGTTTTTCAGCAGCCCACACGTCTATCACGTCGTAGGCGAAATTGAAGTTCTCCTTGATATTGAAGTGCAGATTCTTCTTAAAGTCTTCCACTGAAGTGAAGGTGGTCTGCGTGAGGAATCTTTCTACCATAAGTATGTAGGATAATGTAATTAGAAAATGATGGCTAAAAATCTGACTGGTTTCTCATTGAGCGCGCGCATGCCGTGAGGGTGTGTGGCGTCGAAGTAGATGGAGTCGCCAGCTTCGAGAATGAGTGACTTGGTGCCGATGGTCAGTTCCATCTTGCCTTCTAACACCATGTTGAATTCTTGTCCGCTGTGTGAGTTCATCTCCTTGGGCGTGTCGGCAGGCTTGGGTTCAACGGTAACGATGAAGGGGTCGGCCTTGCGACCTCTGAAGCCGCTTGCCAGACTCTCGTAGTTGTAGGCTCTGCGTCGCTCTACACTTTTGCCTTGTCCTTTTCGTGTGAGGAAATAGCTGCTCATTTTGGGTTCCTCGCCAAACATGAGCACGTCGAGAGAGACGCCGTATTTCTTGGCTATTTTTTGCAGGTTGGCCACAGAGAGTTCGCTCTCTCCACTTTCCATCTGCTGGTATTTGTCGACGGAGATGTCGCAGAGGGCAGCCATCTCCTCGAGACTGATGTCGAGTACGTCTCGCAGTCCGCGCAGACGTTCTCCTATTTGTTTGATTTGCTCGTCCATTTTTTGCTATTCGGTTTTTACTATTGGGCTTTTGCTATTCGGTATTAGCTATTCGCTGTTTAGATTCCCTCCCCTTGGGGAGGGTTAGGGAGAGGTATTAAATCAATCCTGCTTTGAGTCCTCTGATGACGGCGGCTGTGAACCCGGCGTTTTCCATCTCGTTGAGTCCTCTGATGGTGATGCCGCCGGGGGTTGTCACCTTGTCGATAGCGGCTTCGGGGTGCTCACCGGTGGTCTGCAGCAGTCTGACGGCGCCCTTGAAGGTCTGCAATACAATCTTCACGGCATCGGAAGCTTTGAATCCCATCTCGACACCACCCTCAGATGAGGCCCGGATGTATCGCATGGCATAGCCGATGCCCGAAGAGGCAAGGGCAGTGCCTGCTCCCAGTAGCCGTTCCTCAGTGATATGTGTCTCACCCAGCTCGTCGAAGATATCGCAGACGGTTTTTGTTTGTTTTGGTGTGGCTCCGATGGGCACGATGAAAGTCATGGATGCCTTGAATGCGATGGCGATGTTGGGGATGACGAGGAAGAAAGGCATCATTTCTTGTCCGTCTTTTTCCATCCATTCGATCACCTCGTCGCTTTTGATGCCTGCGGCGGTGAGGATGAGTATCTGTCGGCTGTAGTCGAGGGTTTCTTTGATGCCTTTGAGCACTTTTTCTACGAGCCATGGTTTGACCACGACCATGACGATGTCGGCGTTGGCAGCGGCAATGGCGTTGTCGGGTGTGACGTTGACCCCTTTGTCTGCGAAGTGGTCTCTTGTGTCTTGGACAGGGTCTGCCACGGTGATTTCAGAAGGGATAAAGAAATCGCTTTTGAGCAGTCCTTCTACCGTGGCTCCACCCATGGCACCTGCTCCTATGACTGAGATTTTCATGATTGTTGTAGTGTTTTTTTGAGTTTTGACAAGAATAGGTCTGCCTCTTCACGGCTGAGGCAGAGAGGAGGTAAGAGGCGCAGGATGTTGGTGGCTGCGCATCCTGTGAAGCAGTGTTGGTCGAAGACGAGTTGTCGTCTTACACCGCTGTGTGGGATGTCGAGATCGATGCCTATCATCAGTCCTCGTCCGCGCACGTCGGTGATGTGCATTGTTGGGTCCTGAGCCATCTGGCGGAGTTGCGTGAGCAGGTATTCTCCCACATGCAGAGCATTGTCCACCAGGTGCTCTTGTTCGATGACATCAAGTACGGCGAGTGCGGCCGCGCAAGCGAGGTGGTTGCCCCCGAAGGTCGTGCCCAGTTGTCCGTAGACGGGTTTGAAATCAGGCGAGATGAGTACCGCTCCCATGGGGAATCCGTTGGCGATGCCTTTGGCCACGCTGATGAGGTCGGGTTTTATATCTAGCCACTGATGTGCAAAGAAACGTCCGCTCCGTCCGTATCCACACTGTATCTCGTCGCAGATAAGCACGGTGCCGTATTTTTTGCAGGCTGCCTGCAGGGCTTGTGCGAACGCTGGTGTAGCCATGCGTATGCCGCCCACTCCCTGTATGCACTCGATGATGGCCGCAGCCACGTCGCCCTTGGCGAGTTCTCGTTCCCAGGCGTCGATGTCGTTGAGTGGCAGGTAGGTGACGTGTCCGTTGGCATTGATGGGCGCGATGATTTTTGGGTTGTCGGTGGCTTCTACGGCCAGCGAAGTGCGCCCATGGAATGCCTTGACGGCAGAGAGTACCCGTGTGCGTCCGGTATGAAAGGAGGCCAGTTTGAGGCAGTTCTCGTTTGCCTCAGCACCACTGTTGATGAGGAAGAGCTGATAATCATCATACCCACAGAGTTGTCCGAGTCGGGTGGCCAGTTGCCGCTGGAGCATGTTGACCACCGAGTTGGAGTAGAAGCCCAATTGTCCGAGCTGTTGTGTCACGGCCTCTACATAGTGTGGGTGGCAGTGGCCGATACTGATGACGGCGTGTCCTCCGTAGAGGTCGAGGTATTCCTGTCCTTTGTCATCCCACACTTTGCATCCTTTGCCCTTGACGATATTGACATCGAAGAGCGGGTAAACGTCGTATAGTGTCATTGTCTTTAAAATGCGGATGGTTTGAGTCTGAGTCCGGCTTTCTCGTCGATGCCGAACATGATGTTCATATTTTGCACGGCCTGTCCGACGGCTCCTTTGAGCAGGTTGTCGATGCAGGAGGTGATGAGGAGTTTGTCGCCGTATTTCTCGCAGTGTACCAGGGCTTTGTTGGTATTGACCACTTGCTTCAGATCGAGTGGTTTGTCCACATAGTGGGTGAATGCGGCGTGGGCATAGAATTGTTTGTATCCGTCGATGATGTGGTCGATGGTGGCATCTGTCCGGACCACTTCTGTGGCGAAGATGCCTCTGGAGAAGTTGCCACGATAGGGGATGAAGTCGATCTCTGCATCGAGGAAGCCTTGTGCCTGCAGCAGGCTCTGCTTGATTTCGGGAACATGCTGGTGTGAGAACGGCTTATAAATGCTCAGATTGTTGTCTCGCCAGGAGAAGTGTGTGGTGGGGCCAGGTTTTTGTCCTGCACCGGTGCTGCCGGTGATGGCGTTGACAGCCACGTCGGCTTTGATGAGTCCCATCTTTGCTGCAGGCAGCAGACCGAGTTGTATGCAGGTGGCGAAGCAGCCAGGATTGGCGATGTGCCGTGCTGTGGCTATCTGTTCGCGGTTGAGCTCGGGCAGTCCGTAGACATAGTCATGTTGTGGGCTTGCCAGTCTGAAGTCTTGTGCCAAGTCGATGATGCGCATGTTTTCTGGCAACTGGTGTTCACGTATGAAAGCCTCACTTTTGCCGTGTCCGAAGCAGAAGAATGTGACATCTACTTGATCGAAAGGCATCTCGCTGGTGAAGACCAAGTCGGTGTCGCCATAGAGTCCTTCGTGTACGTCTGTGATGCGGTTGCCGGCGTTGCTCTCGCTGTTGATAAAGACGATTTCTGCCTCTGGGTGGTTGATGAGCAGTCGGATGAGTTCGCCAGCGGTATACCCTGCTCCGCCTAAAATGCCTATTTTGATCATGATTTATCTTTTCTCGTCGGGGTGGATGCCATAATAAACTCTCAGTGGGGTGCTGAGTACCTTGATGAAGCCCTTGGCTTCTTCTGAGGTCCATCCGTGTTGCATCTCTCCATATTCGCCGAGTTTTGATTTCAGCAGGTCTTCTGGTGAGTCTACGCCTACGGTTTCAAATCCGAGTGGGCGAAGCCGGAGGATAGCCGTGCCGCTGACATGCCGCTGTGAACTGGTGAGCATGGCTTCGATATCGGGCATGACTGGTTCGAGATACTGGCTCTCATGGAGGAACATGCCATACCAGTTGGCCACTTGGTCTTTCCAGTACTGTTGCCATTTGCTGAGTGTGTATTTCTCAAGCATGCGGTGTGCTTCGATGATAAGTTTGGGTGCTGCTGCCTCAAATCCCACTCTTCCTTTGATGCCGATGATGGTGTCGCCCACATTACAGTCGCGTCCGATACCGTAGGAGGCTCCTATTTCTTCTATTTTCTGGATGGCTTTGATTTTGTCGTCAAAAGCCTCATCGTTGACCGCTGTGATCTCTCCTTTGTCGAAGGTGATTTTGAGCAGGGTCTCTTCTTGCTGTGTGACATGTTTCAGGTAGGCCTCTTCGGGAAGTCCCTGAGCGGAGTCGAGGAGTTCTCCACCACAGATGCTGGTGCCCCAGATACCTACGTTGTAGGAGTATTTGAGTTTGGCGAAGTCGGCGTTGAACCCATGTTGGTTGAGATAGTCCACCTCCTCTTGTCGTGACAGTTTTTGGTCACGTGTGAGTGTGATGATCTCTACACCCGGTGCCATGACGAGGAATGTCATGTCGAATCGTATCTGGTCGTTGCCGGCGCCGGTGGAGCCGTGTGCGATGGCATCGGCACCTATTTCGTTGGCGTATCGTGCGATAGCGATGGCTTGGAAGATGCGCTCTGATGATACGGAGATGGGATAGCAATTGTTTCGCATCACATTGCCGAAAATCATATATTTGAGTGACTTTTCATAATACTCCTGTGTGACATCGAGGGTGACATACTCTTTGGCTCCCAGGAGATAGGCGTTGGCCTCGTTTTTCTGGAGTTGTTGCTCACTGAATCCACCGGTGTTGGCACATGCGGCATACACCTCATATCCTTCGTTGGCAAGTCTCATCACTGTGTATGACGTGTCAAGGCCGCCGGAGAATGCTACTACTACTTTTTTCTTTGACATATTTTTATTCGGTTTTGCTTTTCGCTGTTTGTTGTTGGTCTGCCTCATCCTTCACTTTGGCTGGACTCATTCTCTTCCTTGTCCAACTGCTGAATTCTCTCCAGCACGTCGTTGGGTATTTTGGCGGGAAGGTGCTCCTCTGGGTCGTAGAGCATGGCTGTGCAGATACAATATTTGCGGTCGGTGCGCCTCAGGATATCTACATTGACGCATCCTTCACATCCTCTCCAGAAAGCTTCGTCGTCGGTGAGGTCGGCGAAGGTCACGGGTTTGTATCCCAGACGGGTGTTCATGGTCATGACAGCTGCTCCGCTGGTGAGGCTGAATATTTTGGCGTGCGGCCATCGTGTCCTTGCCAGTGTGAAGGTCATCTCTTTGATGCGCCACGCCACACCCTTTCCTCTGAAGTCGGGGTGTACGATCAGTCCAGAGGTGGTGACATAGTGTTTGTTGCCCCAGGTCTCGATATAGCTGAATCCTGCCATACGGTCTCCTTTGAGTGCGATGACCGCTTTTGCCTCACGCATTTTAGTCACCAGGTACTCATGTGTACGTTTGGCGATACCTGTGCCTCTGACTTTTGCGGCCTCTGCGATGGTTTCCAAGATGGTGTCAACGTATTTCTCATGCGATGAGTCGGCCACCACAACTTCAATCTCTTCAATTTCTGATTGTGATAACATAAAGTGATGTCTGTTTGCTTTTGTCTGATAGTATAAATGACAAATGTTTGACGTTTAGTGAATGTCGTTGATAATCAGACTTAGTTCGTCAAGCACCTGATCTCTTGATGCGTTCTCTTTCAGTACAATAAATATGGTGTCATCTCCAGCTATTGTGCCAATGATGTTGGGGGTCTCGTTGTTGTCTATATTGTAGGCAATGCTGCTTGCGTAGCCAGGACGTGTCTTGATGACTCCCATGTTTCCTGAGAAATTGATGGAGATAAATCCTGAACTTTTGAGCATCTCTGTGGCCGACCTTGGCTTGGTGATACGCTTATACATGGTGTCGTTGGGCAGCACATAGACATATTTGCCGTTCATACTGGCAGCCTTGGCTACTTTAAGTTGCTTTAAATCTCGGCTGAGTGTAGCTTGGGTAAGTTTGAATCCTTCTTTTTCCAAAGCTTGAAGCACTTCTTCCTGACTGCCTAACTCCTTGCTTGAGATGAGCATCTTCAGTGCTTCCATTCTACTGTTTTTGACTTTCATAGACGTATATTTATTCTTTTCTTGATGCAAAACTACTGCAATTTATGCATATAACAAAATATTTATACGAAAAATTTAGAAAAATGCGTCGGTCAAGTCAAGGGCTGAATATTTTCTGCATATAATTACAAAAATCGGCACGACTTGAAGTCGCGCCGGTGATATTGGATTTGTAAGTAAGTCTATTCTCTGTTGCCGAAAATCCGGAGTAAATAGAGGAAGAGGTTGATAAAGTCGAGATACAGTGAGAGTGCTCCTAGGAGTGCGATTTTCTGCGCACCTTCATCGGCATATTCCACACCCATCAGCATCTGCTTGATTTTCTGGCTGTCGTATGCGGTGAGCCCCACAAAGATGAGCACACCCAGATAGCTCAGCAGCAGGTCGAAGCCAGTGCTTTTAACGAAGAACACATTCACCAGTGTGGCGATGATGAGTCCGATGAGTGCCATAAATGCTAGTCGGCCGATGCTGCTTAAGTCTTTCTTGGTAGTGTAGCCTATCACGGCCATGGCTCCAAAGGTGCCTGCTGTGATGAAGAACACTTTGGCGATGGAGGTCATGGTATAAACCAGGAAGATCGACGAGAGAGTGACGCCGTTGATGACGGAGTAGAGTACGAAGAGCAATGTGGCGGTGGTGAGCGACAAACGGTTGATCATGCCACTGATGACGAACACGAGGGCCAGCTCGCCGATGATGAGTCCCCAGAGCAGAGCGGGTGTATTATATAATGTATATATAAGACTGGAGTGTGCCACATAGTATGCTGTCAGTCCGGTGATAGCCAGGGCCAGCGTCATCCACACATATACCTTGCGCATGAGCGCGGGCATGGCAGCCGATGCATATCTTGACCGTTCGCTGGCATTGATGCCGCTTTGGTGCTCTCTGATGATTGATGCTAAATCTCTTTCGTTCATATTCGTATTAATTAAATGTTGATGTTACTTTAATGATTTCAAAAATAGTGCCAAACAGGGTGACATGACACTTTGGGTACGCAAAAATAGGTATTCTTGGAGAAATAAAGAAATAATTCGTATTTTTTTAGGAATTATTCAGCTTTTTCAGAAAGTGTTTGTCAGATGAAGTGACAACAGGCATGTCAATTTTCGGTTAACAAGGATGTTTTTTTAGTCCTTTTTTTGCTGTTTACATCTCGTTTTCATTGATTTATGTCAAGAAACTCGAAAATTATCGTTATTTTGTGAAAAAAGTGGCTGAAAAATTTGGTTGTGGCCCAAAATGTCACTACCTTTGCATCCGCTTTCAGGGAGACCCCTGACGAGCACACAAGAAATCGTTCTTTGAGAGATTTACATGACAAATAAGTAGTACAAGAAGTCACGCCTTGCCGCCGCCCTGATGGGCGTTGCGGAGAGAGGCGAGGGTAGACTAAGAGACCGTCAATTTTATTGGCAAGAGACAGGTTTTCTTTAGACTTTGGAATACGGAGCGACCTGAACAAGAGAATGCGCGCCGTGCATACGTGGCGCGGTGTCATGACGATACTTTATTTTATAATGGAGAGTTTGATCCTGGCTCAGGATGAACGCT
>JAEEGL010279699.1_pt1 | contig 95013 bp, 76 predicted proteins | sample 9134231 | NCBI WGS metagenome assembly JAEEGL01 (sample SAMN16246548, study PRJNA631951) | gut metagenome | biome: gut microbiome; feature: rumen; material: fiber-attached | host: Bos | place: Iran: Karaj | collected 2018-10 | reverse complement strand
TACTACAAGAACTTTTATGCGGATATAATCGGGGAGGCTTTTTCGGAGGATAAAAAAACTCTGCGTATATTTTTGATGGCGGTGCGGTTTTACAATCAGGACAAATTTGAAAAATCCATCGTTGGGTTAAAGACAATCAAAAACTCGTGCAGGTCCAGGGCTGAAAAATATTGCGTGAATCTTTTTCTTGCTCTGAATTACACGGACTGCGGTGACAGCGATAGTGCGGAAAAAATCTACGAGGAGATGATTAACTCTGGCATTGCGGACACCCGTGTGTTCTCGAATCTTTCGGATTTGTACAAGGATTCCGGGGATTTTGAAAAAGCTCTTTCCGTGGGGAAGCGGGCCGTTGATTATGACAGGGACAACTACATTGCATACAACAATCTTTCGAGCGCATATTTCAAAAATGGTGATTTCGAAAACGCGGCGGAGTCTGCAAAAAAATGTCTTGAGCTGAAAAACGATTTTCTTCCCTCAATCAAATTGCTCTACCTGATTTACACTTTGGAAGGAGATAAAGAGCAGGCTGAGTTTTACGAAAGGAAGTCCATTGCGAACGGATTTTCAAAAAAAGATTTGGAGGAAGTTCTGAAATACTATCTGGGCGAGGAAGACTGATTTTTATGAACTGTCAAACACCGATTCCAAGATCTGGATTGATTTGAGATTGCCGTGTCAAGCACGGCAATGACAGGAATGTTTTAATCTAAATGAAAATTATCCAAATCAGTTTAGAGATTTAGTCTTTGCTCATTACCTTTTTTGCCCAGCTGCGTTTGTTGCACTCGGGACATTTCAGGTATCTGGTTGTATTGAGGTGAGGGGCAAACATTGCGACAAAATAATTCTTGGGCGTAAACTTGTGGTGGCACTTTGCACATTCGTAGTACCCGGCATCGACTTCCAGCTTGAGTCCATAGAAGGCAATAAACACCAACAGAGCTGTTGCGGCACAGATTATCGCAGCCAATATGGGGCCTTGCTTTAACGTGACGCATGCCAGCAAAACTATTCCTATAAAGAAGAATATAGCACTTCCTGTCATAACGTACATGCTTGTCAGAAGCTTTTTGTTTTTGATCTGCTCCTGCCTTGCCATCTCAACCAATAGTTCCTCAGATTTTTTGTTCATGTTTTCCATATCAATCTTTTCTCCTGTCAAAAGTTCATTGACCTTAATATCCAAAATGCCGCACAAGTCCAGCATTTTCCCGGCATCAGGCAAAGACAGTCCCCTTTCCCATTTAGAAACGGCACGGTCGGTAACATAGAGTTTTTCCGCCAGCTGTTCTTGGGTCAAGTTTTTGTCTTTCCTGCAGTTAGCTATAAACTTTCCGATTTTTATTAAATCCATAAGTTTTGCCTCCTTTTCATGCCTAAATTATAGGTTTGGCCAATGAAAATTTAAACATACCATTGGTTGAGTTGGTATTTTCCTCTGTTTTACTATCAATTTTACCGTTTGTAAAGTACCGTCATTCCGGGCCTGACCCGGAATCCTGACATTAAACGTTAGAATGCTGGATCAAGTCCAGCATGACAATACTTTTTACCACCATGAAAAGAACAGGCCTGCAAGCGGGGAGAGCACAATCATCAGCACGGAGAAGGTGAACGACTCTATGGAGATGAGTGTTGCCCGCTGCTCCGACGGGAACATGCCCTGAAGGATGGTGTTGGTCCTGATCTGAAGCGCATCATCGGCAAACGACGACATGAATCCACCGAGCGACATCAGGAGATAAAGCCCGGAGTGTTCCATCGCAATGCCCGATACAATCACCAGGAACGAAAGCGCAAAAATCACACGGTAACGGACATTCTTCAAACGGAGAATTATACGCGCCCCAAGGATTCCACCGCCCTGCATCGCAAGAAGAGAAAGCCCCAGCGCCCATTTTGGAATTCCCGCCATGGGTAACTTTGCCTGAAGGAAAAACAAAAGCAGAATGTCCAGCGCACCAACAAATGAATTGGAGAACATCAAAAGCATTGCCTTTTTCGCTTCCTTTAGGAACAAAAAGCTTTTCTTAAAGCACGCAAGAATTTCCTTCCAAACATCTTTCTTTTCCACCGATTGAGCCAGACGTATTTCCGTAAGGCCTGCAAGAAGCCCAAGCTGAACAAGGGCAAAAAGCACGCTGGCAGAATACGAAATCTTATACCCAAGAATCAGCGAAAGACCCGCCGTCAAAGTTGAAAGGCCTTCGCACACACGATAGATGATTACCTGATTGGACGAATACTTTTCAAAGTAGTCCTCCTGCCCCACCGACTTGAGAGAATCGTAGGCAAGTGCGTCTCCTGAGCCGGACGAGAAGTTGTAGTTGAGCGCCTGAAAAGCGATGGACAGGCACACGAGTGCAAAATTGTTTGAGAATACCATCACGAGGTTTCCGATTATACGCATGACGCAGGAAATCAAAAGTGTTTTCTTGCGACCGAATACATCCGCCAAAACTCCCGAGGGAATCTCAAAGAGAATGCTCACGATATGAAAAACCGTCTCAGCAAAACCAATTTGTGCCAGGGAAAATCCACGGGCTGCAAGAATCGCAACCCAGGCTCCCGAAAGAGAAATCTGTGCAAAAATCGCCGACGAATACAACCGGCTGATTTGCTTTTTTATATTGAACATAGTAAGCCGCCCCTTAACGGCTGTTGTGAGTTTCTGAATCAAATGGTCCAAAAAGAACCATAACAAAATGAAAACGGCATCTAAAAGCCTGAGGATTAAAGGGGATTGAAATGTATGGATTTATTCAAAAAGACTTGGAAAGACAGCCTGCTGAAATGGACCCACTACCCCTATCGTGCGATAGAGAAAGATCCTTTTGCTAACAGTAAAGTGCTTGTTTTCCACATAATGAGTGCAGTATAACGATATTGAATAAAAGTGTCAATGGAAGTTGAAGGCCAAGGGGAATATTTCATTTATAACAATCTTTCAATAACGAAATTTCAGCCTGTGAAAAATTGTTATTAAAAATTGAAAGCATCAATGTTTTATAATTTGGTCTCCTGGGGTATAATCTAAATTACAAAAGGCCAAGGGAGGTCAGCAGGATGAACATAGGAATAATCGGTTACGGCAGCATGGGAAAAATGCTCGCCCGGAAATTTGCATCTTCAGGATTTTCTGAAATTGAAAGCGTGCTCGTCTCAAACCGCAGTAAGGAAAAATTGCAGTCCGTGGAAAAGGGAATCTCCGTATGCAAAAGCAATTCGGAGCTTGCAGAAAAATCCGACATCATTTTTGTCTGCGTCCGCCCCTGCGACATCAAGGATATTTTGCTTGAAATAAAAGGCTCCCTTAAATCAGACGCGCTGCTTGTCTCATTGAACGGAAGCGTCACCTTTGAGATGCTTGGAAAAATCATCAGTCACAAAACCGCAAAAGTGATTCCCAGCGTAACGGCGGAAATCAACAGGTCACAGACTCTTGTCTGCTACAACAACTTGGTTTCGGAGTCCGACAAGAAAAGTCTCTGCAAAATCCTTGGGTGCATGGGGCAGGTGGTTGAGCTTCCCGAAAGCGAGCTGGGAATGGGATCGGAACTTGTAAGCTGCATGCCTGGTTTTATCGCATCAATCTTTGACGTAATCTGCAAGGCCGCAAAATCTCACACGTCTTTACCAGAGGAGCAAATTGTGAGCATGGTTTTGAATACGGTGAGTGCAACGGCTGAATTGATGACACAAAAAAACATGGCTTTCAATGACGTGGTTTCCAGAGTCGCGACAAAAGGCGGCATCACGGAAGAAGGAGCAAAGGTCATTTATGAAATGTTCCCGAATGCAGCGGAGGAAATGTTCGTAAAAACTTTGGAAAAAAGAAGGCTCACCGCAGAAAAAGCTAAAGAGTCATTTCAAGCATAGGAGCGTTTATGACTTTTCCTGATTTTATGTTCCGCAACCAAAACAATAACAAATCACAGAGGACAGAAGGTAAATCAAAATGCATATAAAGAAAACGAATCAGAATGACATAGAAGCTTTGATGGAAATCCGCCTTGAGATGCTCAGGGTTGTAAACGGCTTGGATGAAAATGTGGTCTTTGACAAAATCCTTGTGGATACATCGCGTGAATTTTTTTTGAACGGAGACCAGACCACGGTTTTTGCAATGGACGGCGACAGGATTGCAGGGTGTGCTTCAATCAGCTACATTTGGATTATGCCCACCTTCAGTCATCCCTCGGGGAAACGGGCACATTTGATGAACGTATACACACGCAAGGAATACCGCAGGCAGGGTGTTGCACAAAAGATGGTTGACTTTTTGATTGATGATGCAAGAGCACATGGGGCAACGGAAATCAGTTTGGATGCAACAGAAATGGGAAAGCCGCTTTACAAGAGTCTTGGGTTTGAGGAAAATGCGGCAGGCATGGCCCTTTTGTTAAAACACTAACACAATCATCATCGTTGTAAAATTGTTATAAAGATTTGTAAATGCGTTGGTTTCATTAGTCTTGATGATGCGGTATAATCATGTCATGGAGGCTTTGCATTATGGAAGAAATGATTAAGCAGATTAAAGACCAGCAGGATATCAACTTCATCAACATAAGGGAACAGATTCTTGTGGCAGATCTGGAAACCGTGTTTGATGCGGAAAACAATTCGCGTTACATTTTCCATTACCTTCATTCCATGGACAGGTTTTACATCAACCCCATGGATTATGTCTACGAGGGGGAAAAGCTTTTTGGCATTCCGGAAAACCTGAGTGTCATTGACCCCAAGCGGGAAGGTTACGAAAAGGATTCATCCATAGTTATTTCCCGTGAACAGCTCTTGAAATATCTTGATTACGTAAAGGCAAAAATTGACGCATATTTTGAAAGGCTTACGGTAGCAGAACTTCTTGAAAAACCATCCGGCTCTGATTATACACGGCTTGAATTGATTCTGGCACAGTTCCGTCACATGATGTGGCATGTTGGTGTTTCGAGTGCAATCACCTTCAACTCAAAAAAGGAATGGAACAGATTTACCGGTTTGATCAAATTGAACAAAAGGTTTTTTGCGGAAACAAGGAATGTCTGACCGACAATGGCATGGTAATGGAGACGTAAAATGAAGCACGGAATCATTGATTACGAAATCATCGGCGAAGGAAATCCTATTCTCATCATCCACGGCTGGGGCATTTGCAGGATTACGATGAAAGCCGCATTTGAACCTGTCTTTGAAAAACTGGACGGCTACAAACGCTACTACATTGACTTGCCGGGCATGGGAAATTCGGAAAAAGGCGAAGTTAAAAATGCAGACGACATCCTTGCGCTTCTTTTTGATTTTGCCCTAAATGTCATCGGGGAAAAATTCATCATGGTGGGGCAGTCATTTGGCGGTTTCCTTACAAGGGCTTTTGTAAACAAACATCAGGACATGGTTCTTAAAATGATTCTGCTTTGTCCAGGTGTATTCCCCGGTGTGAAAAAAGGTCATGTGGAACCTGTGACCATTGTGGAAAAAGATGAGGAACTTTTGTCATCGCTTACGGAAGACGAATACAAAAACTTTACGATGATGAATGTCCTCCTTACCAAAAAAGTCTGGGAGCGTTACAAGGGCTCTATTCTGCCGGCACTTAAAAAGGCTGACTGGGATTATTTGAATCACACCCTAAAGGGAGAACTTTCGTATAACCCCGACAAGTATGATTCCCCATGTAAAATTCCAAGCCTCATCATTGCAGGAAAACAGGATTCTATAGTAGGATATAAAGACCAGTTTGAGCTTATGAATATTTATCCCAACTCAACTTACTGTGCAGTTGAAAACGCAGGCCACAACCTCCAGATTGAGCAGCCTGAAATATTTGAAAATCTGGTCTACTCATGGCTCAAGGCTTAAAGAAAAGAGTGTCATATGGAAGATTTTTGTAAATTGAATTGGCGGAAAACATCGCTTTCCGATTTAGAGAGCCTTCAAAAATGTGCGCACAATAATGAATTTTTTGCAAACAATTACAGCGCGGTAAATTCAGTTTTATATCAAAGTAAATTCAATTCTCAGCTTGCACTTGAAGGTCCATGGATTTTTGAAAAATATTTTGCAGACGGAAAAACGCTCTACAGTTTTCCACACAATATTGATGCAGATAAAAGCGGAATAAAGGAAGCCCTTGAAATGCTGTGTAAAAGCGAGAAGACAGAAGACGGAGGACTGACTTTTCAAAACATTACGGCGGATGAAAAAGACATTCTTGTACAATTGTTTCCCAATGCAAAAATCACTCCCACACCGGAATCAGGAGACTACATTTACCTGACAAAAAATCTTTCGGGACTTGAGGGGAAAAAATACAGCAGAAAGCGAAACCACATCCATCAGTTCCAAAACAAATATTCCGATTTTAGCTTTGAACTTTTGAACAAGGACAATCTCGATTTTGCCCGTAGAGTTGAAGAAAAATGGCTTTGTGAAAACAGAGACTTTGCCATGAACGACGGCACCCTTTCCGATTTGCAGATTGAAAAGGAGATAATCACTTTTGCCCTGGACAATTTTGAAACATTCTCCAATGCATGTGGAATGGGCGGGGGGATCCTTTTGGTTGCCGGTGAGCCTGTTGCATTTTGCATCTCCAGTATTTTAAGCGGAAGGGTGACGGACATTCATTTTGAAAAATGCCTTTACTCTTTTGGACGCGACGGTGGATATGCGGTAATCAACAATGAGTTTGCCAAGACAGCTGGGACAGAATTCCTTAACCGCGAGGAAGACTTGGGAATCGAGGGACTTCGTAAGGCAAAGCTTTCATACTACCCGGAACAGGTCCTTGAAAAATATCTGGTGGAAATCAATTAGAATATTTCAAATGCGATAGGTCACTTTTGGTGGTTGTGTGCATGCATCTTCCTGTATTCCCTTGGACTGCAGCCGATAATCTCGTGGAAAATCTTGTTGAATGTGGTGATGGACTGAAATCCCGATTCAAAGGCACAGTTGGCGACTGAAAGGCTTTCGTTTTCCAACAGGGTGATTGCATTCTGAACGCGAATTTCTGCCAGAAATGACGGGAAACTCATTTTCGTGTATTCATTAAAGAGCTTTGAAAAATAGAATTGACTCAAGCCGGTCTTTTCGGCCACTTCAAGTTGCGTGATGTTTTCGGAAGAATGCTCGGTTATGTAGCTGCATGCAAAACGGATGTATTCCCAGAGTTTGTCGGTCAGCATTCCATCCTGCCAGTTATCCCTGCGTTCCTTGAGGACAAAATCTCCGATTGCCAGAAGAATTTCGTAAATCAGCAGCTTGCATCGTGTTTCTGCAAACGGTTTTTTCTGGTTGTGCGTATCCCTGATTTCATAAATAAAATTGGATATTTTTTCCGTCAGCTCCTGATTTTCGCTCTTTTTTATCAGATGGCAGTCATTTAAAAAATGTGAGGCGGCCGCAAAATCAGAATTGCTTTCCAAAAGATAGGAAGAAAATTGAACGAATACGGTGCCATCCTTGTTGCAGTGTACCACTTCATGCAGTTCCCGGGGCCATATCAGGAGTATATCGCCTGCATTCGGCTTGTAAGTGTTCCCGTCAATTTTATAAATGCCTCCGTCCTTCATAATCAGGTGGAATTCAGCCGCATTGTGCCAGTGCTGGGGAAAGGTGGAGGGGGTGCCGCCCTGTGTAAACGAGACTCCATGTATTCGCGGGTATTTGATTATTTCCTTTTCCATCTTATATATATAATATCATAAAATAGCAAAAAATGGGCAATTTTCAGTAAAATTCTTCTTTATTTTTTTAAAAACCTGCTTTATTCTTTGTTTGAGGGAAATAGAACGTTCCTCACGAAAAGGAGATGTGTAATAGATGGAAAACTTTACTTTTTATTCACCGACATTCTTTGCCTTTGGAAAGGATTCTGAATCTCAGGCTGGAGATTTGATAAAAAGGTTTGGGGGCAGCAAGGTTCTCATTCATTTTGGCGGTAACAGCGCAAAACGTTCAGGACTTTTGGACAGGGTTGAATCTTCCTTGAAGGGTGCCGGAATTCCATATGTGAGTTTGGGCGGAGTAAAGCCTAATCCAAGAAGCGGACTTGTCTACGAGGGCATAGAGCTCTGCAAAAAAGAAAAAGTTGATTTTATCCTCGCTGTGGGGGGTGGTAGTGTTATTGATTCTGCAAAGGCCATTGCGGCTGGTGTAGTTTATGACGGAGATTTCTGGGATTTCTACATGGGAAAGCCTATTGAAAATGCCCTCCCCATTGGAACTGTCCTTACCATTGCGGCGGCGGGAAGTGAGGGAAGCCCTGACTCGGTCATCACAAAGGAAGACGGCATGTTCAAGCGCGGTGCAAGCGGTAATGCAATCAGGCCAAAGTTCAGCATTTTGAATCCAGCGTTGACCCAGACTCTGCCTCCACATCAGACGGCGGCGGGAATAACCGATATCATGGCACACCTTTACGAGCGTTACCTTACAAATTCAAAGGAAGTTGAAGTGACCGACAGATTGATAGAGGCCCTGCTTTTGACAATGAAGCATGAGGGACCAAGGGTAATAGCAGACCCCAACAATTACGAGGCCCGTGCAAACATCATGTGGGCTGGAATGATGGCACACAACAATTCATGCGGTGTAGGCCGAAGCCAGGACTGGAACAGCCACAACATTGAGCACGAGCTTTCGGCACTTTACGATTGCGCACATGGAGCGGGACTTGCGGTGACGATGCCTGCCGTTTTCAAATATGTGATGAATCACGACGTGAACCGTTTTGCAAAGGTGGCAACACGCGTGTGGGGCTGTCAGATGGATTTTGATCATCCTGAAGTCACTGCCCTTGAGGGAATCAATGCATTCCAGTCATTCCTGGTTTCCATTGGCATGCCAAAGAATTTTGCCGAACTGGGAGCAAAGGAAGAGGACATTCCAAAACTGGTTGACGTACTTTGCAACGGTGACGGACGCACAGGTTCAATTTCCGGCTTTGTTACCTTGAGCAAAGAGGACTGCACAAAGATTTATCAGATGATGGTGTAAATTTCTTGTCATGGGACTGCATTGTCATTATCGGGCTGCATTGTCATTATCGGGCTGCATTGTCATTATCGGGCTGCATTGTCATTATCGGGCTTGACCCGATAATCTATACTGTTGCATTACAAAAGCTTTCTAGATTGCCGGATCTAGTCCGGCAATGACAAATCATACTTCTAGGACGGCACCATTTCAATAAAATTTTATTCTATGAGATTCTGAATCAAGTTCAGAATGACACAAAGAGGAGAATTATGGCAAAATCAAGAGCGCTGTTCATCGGTGGAACGGGCACAATCAGCATGGCGATAGTCAGGGAACTTTCCAAACGCGAAGACTGGGAAGTGTGGCTTTTGAACCGGGGAAACCGCTCGGATGAGGTTCCTGCAAATGTGCGTCAGATTGCATGCGACATTTCAAATGAGGACGACGCAAGGAAAAAGCTCTCGGACATGAGCTTTGACGTTGTGAATGAGTTCATCGGATTTGTGCCTGAGCAGGTTGAAAGGGACTACAGGCTCTTTAAGGGAAAGACAAAGCAGTACATCTTCATCAGCTCCGCATCCGCCTACGCAAAGCCCGCCGCAAGCTATGTGATTACAGAGGGAACGACTCTTTCAAATCCCCACTGGGAATACTCCCGCAACAAAATAGCCTGCGAGGAATTCCTTATGAAAAAATACCGTGAGGAAGGATTTCCCGTAACGATTGTCCGCCCCAGCCACACCTACGATGAGCGAAACGTTCCCCTTGGAGTCCACGGCAAAAACGGATTCTATCAGGTGATAAAAAGAATGATGGAAGGAAAGCCTGTTTTGATTCAGGGAGACGGAACATCACTTTGGCACGTGACCTTTAACAAGGATTTTGCAACCGGCTACATCGGCCTTATGCAGAATCAGCATGCGATAGGGGAGGCCTTCCAGATTACGGGCGACGAAGTTCTTTCATGGAATCAGATTTACAAGACCATTGCGGATGCCCTGCAAGTTGAGCTTAAGGCATACCACGTGTCCTCTGATTTTTTGAGCGCTGCGGGAGACAAATACGGATTTGATTTTGAGGGAAGCCTGACCGGAGACAAGTCGGTTTCCGTGGTTTTTGACAACTCAAAGCTAAAGCGGCTTGTTCCACAGATGACGACGACGGTTCCCTTTAATCAGGGAGTGAGGATTGCCCTGGACTATGTGCTTTCCCATCCAGAGTGCCAGAAAGAGGATCCTGAGTTTGATGCCTGGTGTGACAAGGTGATTGCGGTTTTGGAAGAAAGCAAGAAAAAAATCTAGGGGGCTGTTATGGGAATTGATTTTAATAAGATGTCAAAGCTTGGATTCGGACTTATGCGTCTTCCTGAAAAGGACGGTGCGGTTGACATTGAGCGAGTAAAGACAATGGTGGACCGTTACATGCAGGCCGGCATGAATTACTTTGATACGGCTTATGTCTATCACGGAGGAAAATCTGAGGTTGCGGCAAGAGAGGCCTTGGTAAAAAGATATCCGCGCGAAAGCTATATGCTTGCAACGAAACTTCCGGCATGGGAAATAAAGCAGGAAAGCGACATTGACAGAATCTTCAGCGAGCAGTGTGAAAGGGCGGGCGTTGATTATTTTGACTTCTATTTGCTGCATTCAATTGAAGACGGCTCAAACTACGACACCTACGTGAAATACGACTGCTTTAACTGGGGACTCAAGATGAAGGAAGAGGGCCGCATCAAGCACATAGGTTTTTCATATCACGGAAGTCCTGAGCTTTTGGAAAAAATTGTGGACGCTCATCCCGAGATGGAATTCGTTCAGATTCAGCTGAATTACCTTGACCGTACGAATCCTGTGGTACAATCCCAGAAACTCTACGACATCCTGCACAAAAGAAATATCCCGATTATCATAATGGAACCCGTGCGCGGTGGAATGCTTGCGAACATGGCACCGGAGCTCGAGGCGAAATTCAAGGCGAAGCGTCCCAATGACTCAGTTGCATCATGGGCCTTGCGTTACGTGGCTTCTCTTGATGGTGTTATGACCGTTCTTTCCGGCATGTCAACGGAAGAGCAGATGGAAGACAACATAAAGACTTTCACGAACTTTGAGCCTGTCACCGACGACGAAATGAAAATCATCGATGAGGTAACAGATGAGATTCTTAGGATTCCGCAGATTGGATGCACTGCATGTAAATACTGCACCGACGGTTGCCCCATGTCAATCAGCATACCTGATGTGTTCAGGACAATCAACACGCTCAGGCGTTACCCGGATGACTGGAGGGCGAAGAATTTCTACAGCGGTCTTGTGTCCAGAAGCGGAAAGGCAGGAGATTGTGTGGGATGCGGTCAGTGCGAGGGCGTGTGTCCACAGCATCTTCCAATAATCAAACTGCTAAAAGAAGCCTCACAGATTCTGGATGTAAAGCAGGGCGCGTAAGTTTACTTTCTGGAAGTCTCCTTTTGCATGGTGGGGTATTACAGAGCCTGGGGTGCCCCGCCGAAAGTGTAAAGCATACCTTTTGCTTCCGTAAGTTCCAGGATTTCCACTTTGCCGTCACCTGGTGCATACATGCCCTTGAGTTGTGGTTCAAGATCAAGGAAAGTGGCTGTCAGCTTGTCATTGGTAACTGGTACAAGGCGGCCGCTTACACGAATCCATGAGCCATCCTTGTTCATTCCGGACATTTCAACGCAGGGGTGGGCCATAATCTGCTTGAATACATCTTTTTGATTTGAAGTTATCAGGCAGATTTTTCCATCAATTTCTTCTACCGCACCAAACGGACGCACACGGCTTTGTTCTCCGTCAATTGTTGCAATAAAAAACACACCGACATTCTTTAATGCCGTTACAATACTGTTCATAAGCATACCTCTTTATTAATATACCTTAATGATACTATAAGTTCCGCATACACGCAATGTTTTTTTCTTCTTATTTCTACCATTTTTTTGTGGTTAGATTGGAAATGTCATGATATAATGTACATTATGGAAAAGAAATCCGCCCCAGAGCTGAATCAAAAGATGTACGGTATCTCCAGCACATATTTTCTTATCGACCTCCACAATGACCGTGAATTGTTTTATGCCCTGACATATGACGAAATCGTGAGTACGGAGAGCTGGCTTTGTTTTTCCGGAATTGCGTTGAACCGCATTATGGACGGAGACCTTAAGGAAGCATGGAATGTAATCAATTCAATCCCAGAGGGTAACTCAGAAAAGACCATCATCCTGAAATTCCTGAAAATCGGTCTTACGGTAGTTCACCCGGAAATAACTTTCAGGCAGTTCGTTGACCAGTTGAATACCCTGAAAAACCTTTCACAGCCGCTTATTACCGTAATGCTTACTGCAGGCCGTCCTTTCCTTCTTAACGGCTTTAATGATTTTTCCAGAATAGGGGTTCTTCTCCCCAAGCACCGTGAGCAGTTCCTGGGGTACATCAAATACATGTACGATGAATCCCTGTGTCCGCATATCTACAATCTGTGCCTTGCTGAATACTACTATCAGATAAACCGCCTGGTTGACGCGGAGATGCTTGTTGGAACTTCACTTAAGAAATTCAACGCTCAGGGAGAACAGAGGATTACTTTTGCGGCATTATACCTTCAGGCAAAGATTCTTCTTGCAAACGGTAAGACGGTCAAATCAGAAAGCTTTGTTCAGGACATAAGGAAGCTTACGGGAGAGACAGGAAGGGTAGAATTCAGCTACAATATCGATGCCATGGAAGTCCTCTTTTTCCTTTATGAGGGAAAGATGGGGCAGGTCAGCGAGTGGTTGAAGAAAGGCGCCCCGGATGAATTTGCGGATTTTAACATGCTGGACCTTTACCGCTACATGATAAAAATGAGGTGCTACATTGCAACCAGAAAATATGCGGCCGTAATTGCCCTTGTTGAACGCCTTAGGCCCCTTGTCATCGCAGGAAGAAGGCATATGGACTTGTGCGAGCTGGATTTGCTTCTTGCCATGAGCCTGTACTCTGCCAAAAAGGAAAATGAGGCATTTGAGGCTTTGGACAGGGCACTTAAGATCGCCCGGAGGCATGATTATCTGCGTCTTGTTGCCGACGAGGCTGAACCCATGCTGAGGCTTTTGATTCCCTACATAAAGCAGAGGGAAGAGACGCCTTTCCTCATGAAGCTGGTTGAAATGACACGTGACATGGCAATCCATCATCCCCTGTACATGAAGATACCCCTGGAGGAAGGGGAAAGCTTTACCCAGATGGAACTGGATGTACTTACCCTGATGGAACATGGAAAGTCCAAGGAAGAAATTGCCGAATATTTCTTTATAAGCGTAAACACAGTAAAATACCACATCAAGAATATATATGCCAAACTTGGGGCAAAAAGTGCGAATCAGGCAGTCTGGAACGCAAAGGTCCTGGGTGTGATATAGGCTTGATTTTATCTAAAATTCGTTAAAAAAAACTCTTTTTTTATGATTTTCTCGAAATTCTCTATAAAAACTACCCTTTTGGGTAGGGAATAATTGAGAAAAATGTGATAATATTTAAGCTATGAAGGAAAGTTGGCAACAGGAAATGTATAGAATTGTTTCTCTTTGCCCAGGGCATGCATACAGGAAGGGCTTCTTTTTCAGTAAGATTTTCTTCTTGGTGCTTGCATTTTCTATTTTTCTACTTTGTCCTAAACCCGCCTTTGCGCAAGACGCATCCGATTTCCTTTTTGATGGTGAGCTTGATTCTGAAACCACCCTTGATGACATGTTTGATTTGACTCAGAGCGAGATTGCCCTTACAAATAAAATCAGCCAGCCTTTCTCCTGGACAAGTGCGGGGGATGTACTTAAATACAGGATTGAAATTGATCAGATTGGCGATGACGGCAGGACGGAAACGGTTTTCGTTCATGAGACAACGGAAGAGGAAAACGAAACCTGCCTTATTTACATTGACCCGCTTCTTCCACCCGGTCAGTACCGTTCAACAATAAAAGTCTACAATATTTTGGGCGGTCTTGAAGAGGACCTTACAAGTACAGATGAATTTGTAATCCGTAAAGCATACAGGCCCGAGGTAAGGAACGTAAACTATCCGCTTTACATGAGGAGTACGATTTATCTTGATGATCTGGATAATGACGGCATAATAGAAGTTGAGGGACGCAACCTTTTTATGAGCGATGAAGAACGTGCGGCTGTGGCTTTTACCGATTATTACCTCAAGAACGATAACCGAACGATTTGGCCGGAAAAGATTGTCTCACATGATGATGACCGCAACAGGAAGATAAAGCTTCAGTTTAACATGAACAGGCTTCCTGTGGGTGAATACCACCTGTTTGCTCAGGATGCATCAGGGCTTCATTCCGAGGAAGACAGCTCAAGTCAGCTGGTCGTAAAATTCAAGAAATGGCTTGATATTGATGTTGAAGGCGGTTACATGTTCCCCGTCATTCTGCATGACCTTACAATCAACCATTATTTTGAAACAAGGTTAATGCCTGTAAGCGCTCAGTTAAGGGTGTCTGTGATTCCGCTCAAATTCCACTGGGGGTATCTGGGCTTTGGATTGCGTACTGCATATTCAAGGTCAAAGGGAGATCTGGTCAGTTATACAATCGACGGTAATTTGATTCAGGCACACGGACTTTTCATTTTCCAGAAACCGGTTTTACGCCGTCGTGTAACATTGGAACTGCATGGAGGTGCGGGAATGTCCTATTTCCACAACTATGTGTTCCATTATCCATATAACATAAACTCTGATCCGTTGAATACGGTAAGCTTTTCTGCAGAAGCGGGAGCAGCGGCTCAGATATATATAAACAAGCGTTTGTTTGTGGAAGTTGGGGCTGATTATGTCATTACGTTGAACAAAGACATGAACTTGGGAATAATCCAGCCTTCTCTTGGTGTGGGATGGCAGTTCTAAGGAGAATGCAATGATGAAGAAAGCTTTTTGGAAAGGTTTGATTTTTGTATTTGTATTTTTGTTCTCTTCATGTAATGATTTATTAAAGCCTACAATGGATGAACCGGTAAAGGACTATCTTGAATACTGGTCGTCCACGTGTCAGGTAGCCGAGGTAAGGTATGTTACCCCGTGCGTGGAAATTGACGGAGTTCCCAATGTCGCTGTTATTGATGATAAACCGATAGAACTCAACCTGATTTGCATAAACCCCAAGGAATTATCCTTGCTCCAGAGGAAAGAAAGTGGTAATCCTGTAAATGGTTTTAGCCTAAAGTATGAGGGAAGCTCTGATAATCTTTCTGGTTATGCTGAAGTTCCGGTTGATACCTCCCTTATAAAAATCAAGGGAATACTTAAAGATGACAACGAGGGAAAGACAGTAACCTTATCAGGATGTTTATGGCCGGAAAATCGTACTAATGCAGAAATAGGAATAGACGATTTAAAACTGGCTAACCCGGAACTATTTTATGAAACTTCTTTTGTACAGAATACACCGCCGGACAATGTCTGGAATGTCATTACACCAGAGACAAAAACATTTAAGAGCACAGGCATGCATTACCTTAGCTTTATGATGGACACGGCAAAAAACAGGAACAAGGGCTCAAAATACGAAGTAAAATACTGGGAACGTAATGCAGAAGATGATTCACTTACATATCAAGGAAGCAAAATACTTTCCATCTCCGATGACAAAGACCCATCCACTACAGGTATTTTTGAATATTATTTTGACGGACAGGTAGAAAACCTCTACTATGAATACACGGTCCAGGTTTTAGGACCACGCGGATTAAACTCAGAAGTTATGGCAACACCAAAAGGACCGGGCGTTCATCAGCTTATGGCTCCTGAGCTTACTATTGTGAACGAGTTTAACGGACTTGAGGATGAAGATCACTTTAAGTGTATAGAGGTGGCATCCGATACTGATGCAGTTACATTTACAGCCTCAACAGCCAATGCAGACGAAACTCTTACCGTTACAATTGACGACAACAAGATAACAGACGGAAACTATAGTGTCAGCGGAATAGGTACGCATATAATAGAAGTTACCTCAAGCAAGGACGGAAGCAGATCCGTTAGTACCAAACAGAGAATCAGGATTGTAAAGAGCCCTTCAGCAGCTTCCATTGATTTTGGAACTTCATTTAACGGAAAGGGACAGGATACAGATGATTATTGGTACATAGAAGTCAACAATGCTTCAGACAAGGTAAGTTATTCAATCAAGCCAAAAGAAGAAGGAACAACAGTTTCTGGAATGATTGATAATACAGCATTTGATGAAACGACAGAACAAAAAACAGGTCAGCTCGGTATTAATTCTCATACATTGACCGGTGTAATACACAAACAGTATTGCAAAGACGTAACTTTTACAACAAAGGTAAAGATAGTACAAAAACTCCAGGAACCTTCATACTGGTTCTCTCAAAATCTGACTGGCACTAAATCAGGAAATTATGAATGGATAGAAGTTCCCGACGGAACAACTGCTGTTACCTATAAAATTACTGCGGCAAGCGGATGCACGATGGTTGTAAAGAACAGTTTTGACAATTCGACAACCACAGTAAATACCTATACATATACTAACAATCTGGCAAGCCTTAGTGCGGCCAGCTCAAGAGACTATACGCTGACTATTACAGTTAAAAAGGCATATCAAAACGACCAGACATTCTACAAATATGTCAAAATGGTTCGGAAACTGCAGAAACCTGCATTTACATATTACAAGAACTCAGGTCACACAGTTTTAGCATCTAAAGATGATAATGCGGATACGTCAGAAATGATTCGTCAGGCATACGCAGACAATACATACGGCATAGAACTCAAGGACTATGGAGAAACAATGTACTATGTTGCCTCTTTGGGAACTGGAGAAAGCCTCACCATAGAAGATCAAAGCCATGACGATGAAAGCTTGGATTCTCCGGAAGGTACTCTTGCCCTTGGTTACCACAGACTTAGGCTTTTAGTTTCTAGAGATGGCTATCAAACTCAGGAATATGAGGAATTGGTTTATGTCCAGGGAATCTTGGAGCCAGTTACCATAAAGTATTCCGCTACCAAATCAGGAAGTACAGCAGTATGGACAACCATTCCACAAAGCGATTCAGCGCAAGATTTAAAGTTCAGCTATTTTACATACGACACAATGCCTTTCAAAGTAGTTCCAGGAAATTCAGGTAACACAATAAGTGTTAATCTGTGGTTGGGAAATACTAACAAAGATTCTTATGAAGGAACTAATGACTATGCCAATAATCTGGATACCAGTTATACCAATTATAAGGTATTTGTTAACCAGACAAGGCAATACTGTAAGCCATCACCACAAGAAAACAGGACATTCACGGTAAAAATAAAGCCTGTAACGGTTGTAAGCGGTCAAGCTTCCATGAACTGTAGGTTTGGAGATGCAGGTAGTACAAATGAGATGTGCGGGACAGTCCAGTTAGGTAAAAACGGCAGCTATCAAGACATTCGCACATTTGATGAAGCGGAATTCAAGCAATATGACTGGGATCCTTTTAACAGTACAAGCAAGACGTTCAAGCTTGAGGATAAAACAGATTACATCTGTTACAGATCAACTGGAATATATGAAAAGGATGTAACAAATAAAGACTGGTGTACAAATCCCAGCGGATCAATCTCGTTAAGTACCCTCAAGACCTTGTCCAGCCCATATACCTTTGAAATAATACCATCTTCTGGTGGTAATCAGGTTTGGCTTAGAATAGATTTGACTTTTTACGAATAGTTTTTTATAAGGAGAAAACATAAAAAATGAAGAGAAGTTTTTGGACTGCTTCGATTTTCTTGATTTTACTTTCATTCTCTTCCTGCAACGATTTATTCAAACCTACAATGGATGAGCCTGTAAAGGACTATCTTGAATACTGGTCGTCTACATGCCAGGTTGCAGAGGTAAAATATCTTACCCAGAATGTAGAGATAGACGGAGTTCCCAATGTTGCCGTTATTGAGGATGCTGACGGGAAGAATCAAGCTATAGAAATTGACCTGGTGTGCATAAACCCAAAGCAGTTAAAGCTGTTCCAGAGGACTGTGGGGGGTAATGCTGTTACTGTAACGGGTTTTAGCCTGACGCCAGAAGAAGGTGACCCAATTGACGGTTATTCTGAACAGGTAATTGACCCTTCCCTTATAAAAATCACGGCAAAACTTGATGATTCACATGAAGGAGAGGTCATAACATTAAAAGGCTGCCTATGGCCGGATAACCGTAGGAATGTTCCCGAAAATGACTTGAGAAAGGCAAACCCGGAGATTTTTTACGAGACCACTTTTATACAGAACACACCGCCGGATAATGTCATGAATGTTGATGCTCCTTTAAGGAAAACCATAGATTCAGGGATGCATTACCTTACATTCAAAATCCCGAGGCAAGATAAAAATAGAAACAAGGGATCAAAGTACGAGATAAAATGCTGGCAACGCGATGAAGATAATAATTCGCTTACATACATAGGAAGTACAATAGTTTCTCTTTCTGACGACAAGGATCCTGTTTCAGCAAAAACTTTTGAATATTATTTTGACGAACAGGTACCAGGCCTTTACTATGAATATACAGTTCAGGTTTTGGGACCGCATGGGTTAAATTCAGAAGTTTTGGCAACACCTCTTGGTCCGGGCGTTCATCAGCTTATTGAACCAAGGCTTACTGTTTTGAATGAGTTTAACGGACTAGAGGATGAAGATCAGTTTGAATGTATTGAAGTGGCATCCGATGGCGATTATATCTCGTTTACAGCATCTCCTGCAAATCCAGATGAAACACTTACCGTTAAAGTTGATGACGTGGAAGTTACAGAAGAAAACTTTAAGGTCAGCGGAATAGATCAGCATACAATAGTTGTGACATCAAGCAAGGATGGCTGCAGAGCTATAAGTATTAAAAGGAAAATCAGGATTGTAAAGACACCGGAACCAGCCACCTTCACTTTTGAAGAATTCAACGGCAATACCGATTCAAACGGATATGAGTACATAGAAGTAGAGACCGCAAGCTCCACATCGGCTTACACAATCTCTCCCACGGAAGATGGAACCACAGTTTCCGGAACAATTGACGGTACTCCATTCAGCGAAACCGATGATTCTCAAGCAGGTGCTCTCAACGTCAACGGCCACATCCTCACGGCGGTAATCCACAAACAATACTGCCAGCCAGTTACAACCACCCGAAAGATAATGATTGCAAAGAAACTCCAGGAACCGGAATACACATTCAATCCTGAGTTAAACGGAAAGAAAGTTGGCGGCTATGAATATCTTGAGGTTTCATCTTCTACGGCAAAGGCAAGCTGTACGATAAAGGCTTCCACCGCGGACAGCAGTGCAAAGGTTTCGGTAAAACTCGACACTGGAAATGCATCTTCTGCCGCAACACAATACAACGAAGATCTTTCGGTTGGAGAACATACGTTTACAGTGACGGTCAGCAAGGATTACATGATTCCACGTGAGTTCACAAGAAATATAAAGGTTGACTCAAAGCTTACAAAACCGGAAATCACATGTACCAACCTCAACGACAAAAAGGATGCCAGCGGTTATGAATACATCGAGGTAGCCAGTTCCAGCAGCAAGGCAAGTTACACGGTCACCAACAAGGATAACCGCAGCGGAACAAGCGTTACAACAGTTGTTACAGACATGCTGACCAATAGCGAAATAACACCAAGCAACAACGAACTGGACGCAGGAACTCCGGGAAGTCCAAAGCAATACAAGATTGTCGCAACGGTAAAGAAAGAAGGCTATGTGGATCAAACCACGACAAAGTTTGTGGCGGTTGTCGCAAAACTCAAGACACCAAAAATCACATTCAATCCGACATACAACGGCAAGGGAAAGGATTCCAGCGGATACTATTATATAGAAGTTTCAGGTTCATCAGGCACCGTTTCGTACACATCTTCATCAGACGACATCAACGTAACCGTCAGCACGAAAATGGGCGGATGGGCAAAGAACAATACAGGAAGCCTTTCCATTGGAGACTATGACATAACAGTTACCGCAAGCTGTGCCTTCCAGAATGAGGCAACCTTCTCTACAAAAGTAAAGGTCGTGGAAAAATTAAAGGATCCTGCCTACACATGCAGCTATCTGAACGGAAAAACTTGCGATGGCTACGATATTATTGAAATCCCAGCGACATCCACAAGCGCTGCCTTTACAATAATGTCAGCCAATCCATCAGGATGTACTATCACGGGAAAGGATGCCTATACGCCGGATACAGGCTCGTCAAGTTCTTCAAACTTCAACAGCAGTTCATCCAACTCCGTTACGCTAACACTGGGGCTTGGTAACCACAACATTTCAGGAACCGTGAGCAATCCGCTTTACAACAGCCATACGTTTACAAAGAAAGTCAGGGTCGTGCACGAACTTCAGGCACCGAATGAAATCATCGCTTACGACGGTTCTACGGTTTCTCCATCTGGAACAATCAATTATAATTCTTATTCTTATTCGGTATACAAAATCGATTTGAATCCCGACGGTACAGGAGAATTGTGGTATAGATTTACACCTCAGGAAGAAGGTGCATCTATTAATGTCGAAGATTGTGTCAGCGGCACTCCGGTAGGAATAGACAGCGAAGGAACCCTGGCCCTGGGACCGCATAAACTTAAGTTCACGATAACAAAAGACGGCTATAGCCCACAATACTATACAAAGGACATTTACGTAAAGGGTACTCTTACTACTCCTGAAATAAAGAGTACAAATGGCACCTATAAAAGCGGTAACGGAGATAGCAATACTGATCCTCAAGTTTGGCAATTCAGCTATCTTAACTATGATTCTCTAAAGTGCTACATCAAACTTGGCAACACAGGAAACACCGTTGAAGTGCACAAAGACTCTGAAACAGGAACTACCATGTCTAATCCAACCACTGGCTTTGGTTTGGGATATGACACCACGATAAAGCTGGTAATCATACAGTCAAGGGAGCACTGTGAAAGCCTTACGACAACCAAATATGTCAAGGGAATTATTAAGCCGATTAAACTAAGTTATAACAACAATAATAGTGGAACCGGAATGCTTTATGTATATCTTTCTGGATTTAAAAAGGATAAATTTGATATGAAGGGCACAATCAAAGTTAATGGACATGTCGCATTTTCCTATCTCGGTTCAAACCGCGATAATGTAAATCAAAACACATGGCAAGAATTGGGGGACAGTGGTGATCCCAGCTTTACTATAACATGCAATTCACCTAAAGATGATTTTACAGTTTCTGTGTCCAGCCTAAGAAGAAACGTTGGAAGTGCAAAAGATGATCCGGACGACAGCGGTATTGCAGGCGAATGCACAAAAAGTCTTTGTGATTTAAAAAGTGAAAAAAGCGATACAACTCGTTGGGTTTTGTTGTCAGATACAATTTCACAAAAGGACAGATCCGTTAGGCCGAAAATCATTTTCAATGTGTCGGAGTAAATTATTTTTTTTGTTTCCCCACAATAACCGCGGGGGAGGGGTCCATTTTTCCTACACAAGTCGCCTCAAAATGTTAAATTTGCCAAAATTCTCTAAAAAAATCATCGAAAATGGAGTTTTTAACTTTATCTTTCCGATATATTATGGTAGAATGTTCTTAGTGTAGTTATTCGTTTTATGCTGTTCTTCGGAGAGAGAGTATGAGGAAGCTAAAATCAGGAACCGCCACTTTATTTTATCTCATTTTTTTATGCTCAATCCTATTTGAATCCTGCGAGTATTATGATTTGCCTGTAAAGGAATATCTTGAATATTGGTCTTCTACCTGCCAGGTTGGAAAAATGGAATATGGCTCTGAATACACTTATTTGGATGACGTTCCCCAACTTTCCGCAAAAGATTTTGTTGAAATAAGACTCTATGCCGTAAACCCCAAGGGAATACCCTTATTAACAAAACCCACATTGCCGTCTGGAGATTATTCATTTTCATTTTTGGACCAAGACGGAAAAATAGTAGGATCCGAATATTCAGAAGATGCAAACGAGCAGTTCACTTTTGTAAGGATACGTACAAAATTCAATGACGCAACGGAAGGCCAAAAGATGACCCTGTCTGGCTGCCTCTGGCCCGAAAACAGAACTGGGTTTACTGAAACTGAATTGATGAATACCTATCCCCAAATGTTTTTTTCAACTTCTTTCGTACAGAATACGCCTCCCGATAACATCAGTAACTTTCAGGTAATGACAGATTTTTATCCGGGAACGGAAAAGGCATATATAACATTCAAATATCCTCCTCAAGATTTAAACAGAAACAAGAATTCAACATACGAAATAAAATGTTATCTGCGCGAAAGTGACGGTAAGCTTTACTACAAGGATACCAAAATACTGACGCTGGAAGACAACAAAAAACCAGGCGCACCAGAAAGAATGTTCTATTACTACTTTGACAGTCAGGAAGACAATCTTACGTCATACGAATACACAGTGCAGATGACAGGCCCCCACGGACTCAAGCAGGAACTCCTTGCAACAGATCCCAGTCTTGGCGTATGTGTCCTTGTTGAGCCTACCATTACTGTGATGGAAGAATTCAACGGACTTAAAGATGAAGACGAATTTGAATGTATAGAAGTTTCGGATAATTCTACAGGCGTTTCTTATGACATAACACCGGGACAGGCAGGAGACACTCTTACCGTTACAGTTGATGGCAGGTCTTGTGGTACAAGCGGTACGGTAAGTGGAATAGGCCAGCATGTAATTAAGGTTGTTGCAAGCAGGATAAATGCCCGCTCTGTGACGGTCACAAAGAATATAAGGATTGTAAAGACTCAGGACAAGGCGGAATTTGAATTTGGCTCTGAGTTCAATGCCTGTGGTCGGGATTCAGACGGCTATGGTTATATGGAAGTTGGTTCAGCTTCTGATGTCGTGACGTATAAGATTACCGCACCGGAAGAAGGAACCACACTTTCTGTTGAAATTGACGGCACAAGCTTTGGTGAATTGTCTGAACCAAAAGAAGGAAGCCTTAACGTCAACCGTCATACCCTTATTGCAACCGTGCACAAGAGGTACTGCAATGATGTAAGTGTAAGCGAAAAAGTCTGTGTTGCAAAAGCATTGGAAGAGCCTGTGTTTACGTTTAATCCAGGTTTAACTGGAAATAAGTCTGGTGGTTTTGAATTCATAGAGATTGGCTCCGAAGATCTTTCGTACACGCTGGAGCCTGTTACCTACGACAAGAACAAGGGGGCAAAAGTTTCTGGCAGCATAGAAGGTGTTGCTTTTGATGAAACTGCGGTAAAGAGCGGAAGCCTGCCCTTGGGTCCTTATACATTCAGCGGTAAGGTGACCATGCCTTACATGACGGAAAAAACTTTTGAAAAGAAGATAAACGTTGTCCAAGCCTTGGATGTACCTGAGTTCATCTGTGCTGACTTTACAGGAAATATAGACGACAAGGAAAATGAATACATAGAGATTGATCCGACTGTTACGACCACAACTTCAATAAAGATACAGGCGGGAGTTGGATGCACGATTACAGGAACCTGCGGAAGCATTTCCATAGACAGCAGTACAAATTCCAAGACCATTAACCTTGGTACTGGAGGTTATGAAATAAATGGAATTGTTCATAAAGAAAATTATGTCGACAAACCCTTTGCCAAAAAAATTAAAGTAGTTGAATACTTACAGGAGCCGAAATTCGAATGTTCTGCCTTCAACGGCAAGACAGATTCACAAGGTTGTAAATACATAGAAGTAAAAGATTCAAGCTCCAAAGCCAAATTCACCGTAACTGCTGGCTCTGGATGCACAATTACAGGAAGCTGTGGTTCAATTTCCTTGAACAGCTCAAGCAATACAAAGTCAGTTAATATTGGGCCAAATGTAAATCCATATGAGGTAAGTGTAACTGTTCATAAGCCATACTACAAAGACAGGACCTTTACAAAACTAATAAGAGTTATAGTTTCACTTGGGGACCCAAGTATAAAATGCTCAAACTTGAACGGGGAAATATATAACGAACATGAATACATTGAAATACCGGAATCATTATCTTATGCATCGTATACCATTGAATCTGACTCAGGAAGTACGATTTCGGGAACAGACAATGGAAATGGTTTTAACAGCAGTACATATAACACGGTAACGCTATCTCTTGCACCAGGAGAACACATAATCAACGGAACAATAAAAAAGACAAACTATACGGACAAGACATTCACAAAAAAGCTGATGGTGGTTTATGAACTTACGGAACCGAAGATGGAGATCTACACCATAGGTGGTGCCATTCACAAGGTTAATGTGTCAGATGATGTCGAAGACCAAACTTATTCTGAATATGAAACCTATAATGTAAATCTAACTGCCAGTGGAACAGGAGAACTTAGTTATGAGTTTAGCGGTGTTGGTACTATTACAGTTACGAAAAATGGTACTTCCATCGGAACAAGCGGTAAATTTGGCCTTGGTCCTCATAGCCTGTCGATTAAGGTGACAAATCCCGGACAAAAGCCTAAGACATGCACTAAAGACGTTTACATACAGGGTATATTGTCGGATGTAACATGGAACTTTAGTGAAAATTCAAGTGGCACCGAAGACGGTTACACAGTCTATAAATTCAGCTATCTGACTTCCGAAAACATGTGGCTCAAAACTCCTGCAGGAAATACAGGAAACACTGTTTCGATATCTGATTTTACTCCCGATGCAGAGGGAAAAGTCTACCTGTATCCGGACATAAAATATTCACTTTCGGTAAAGCAGACAAGGACCTATTGCAAGACAAAGTTCTCGACAAAGCTGGTTTCAATAAAAGTAAAGCCCGTAAAAGTAACTTTAGGAGACTGTTACTTGTACTGCGATTTTGACGATGCCGGAGATCAGAATGAAATTGCCGGAAAGGTGCATATTGGTAAAAACGGCTCATTCCAGGTTCTAAGGGATTTTGGCGGTGGAACAGACTTTGCACAATACAAGTGGGACCCGTTTAAGAAAGACAATAATCCTACCTTCTACTTGGAAAAGATTACGGACAACATCAGCTATAAGTCAAGTGGCATGTATGAGGACGATGGTTCCGGAGACGATGATATAGACGAAGTTGATACCTATGAAACCCTGTCTAAACTGGCAGGAGATTACAGGGCTGGCAAAGAAGTAAAGATAGAAGTGTGGAATAACGACAGTTCGGAAAAGATGGGGCATAAGATTATGTTGAACCTCTCGGACTAAGGCGAAAAAATAGTTTTTGCCGCCATAAGGCATTTTTGATTATGGTCCCCCGTACACCCATGTTGCCTTAGCGGATATCTTACAAAAACTTAATCAGCAATAAACCTGAACCATTTAAAGTCAAAGTTGCATCCCGGCAGGAACACAAAGCTGATTTTCTGCATTCCGCTTACAGGTTCAATTTTGAAAGTCTTTTCCTCGTAATCGTCCGTGTGTGCGAATTCTATTACCTGTGTCGATGAGCTTCCATCTTCGCCAAAGAACTTTACGTTGATTGTGTTGTTTTCCGTGTTGGACTTGCCGCATAGGGTCAGTTTTACGGCTTTTTCCTTCCCGAAGTCCATGTTGGCAAAGTCAAGGTTTACGTTGTTGCCGATTCCTTCAACCGCATCGTCTTTTCTTGCAAAGCTGTCTCCGGCGATAAGGTCTGCGTCCAGGGCATGGATTTTTGCAAATGCCTTTACCGTCCTGTCAAAATAGAAGCCGTGGAAGTAAATTTCCGTCTTGATGCCTATGGAAATCGTGTGGAGTCCATAGAGGCGGCGTTCCAGGGTAAAGACGTTTTCCGAATATGTGTTGTAAATTGATTCGTGGCGGTAGGTAAAGCTTCCCAGCAGTTTTCCGTCTTTGGGTGTGCCGTCCCAAACTTCAATAGGGAGTTCCCTGTCAAAGCTGAAAATGGGAAGGTGTATTGTGTCCGCACCGTCGTCCCCGAAATCAACCTTGTCAAAGCTTATCCATGTCGCTCCACCTTTTCGCGTTGAGATTCCGCTTTCAAGTGCCAGCTCAGGCTTTTGCTTTCCGTCTGAATCATCCCATCCGCTTAAACGACATGCCTCAATCAATTCGTAGGGGTTCCGCTTGTGGCTTCCGATTCCGCTTACAGTAAAGGGCAGGTCGCTCAAAACTTCGTCATACTGTGTGCCGTTCCTTGCCGTACAGCGCAGGATGCATTCACCGTCAGCATCTGCACGTATGGTGGCGGATTCAATTCCACTTCCTTTTCCGCTTTTATCTGCAATCACAATGCTGTCTGATGCAACGCATTCTTTTAGCACGGGGTTCCAGTTGATTTCCTTGAGGCTTGCATTTTTGGGGAATAATTCCGCAGTAACTTGAACTTCCCTATGCCCTGAATTCAATTGAGTGCTTTCCTTGCATGTGACCTGGATTTTACGGCTGGGAATAAAATCACATTCCGCTTTAACCGAGGGGTCAGCCTTTATTTCGCTCCATCCGCTTTCCTCTTTTTGTGAAGGGTCATATTTGAGCGAGACGTTATCCAAATCCTTGCTTGCCGCTGTAAGGGTAAATGACGCATCTTCTTTTGTTGAACGAACAATGGCAATGAGCCTGTTTGCAAAAAGGCGCCTTGTATGCTTTACCGCCCCACCGTTTCCGCTGTCCGCGCCGTATTCCTCATAATCAGTTGAATCACCGTTGTCCATTCCCACCAGCTCCGCATCACCGTCAACTTTAACCGTAATGTAGTTGCGTGCGTTTTCAACCGGAGTTCCTTCTTTATCAACAGTCATGATTTGAATGAAGTGGAGTTTTTTACTGCCGCCTGTTTCTTCCTTTGTTTCTGCCCTCAGGACAATTCTGGCCGGATCATCAAACGATTTCTTTGTTTCCTCTGCAACAGCTTTTCCGTTTTCATCATAGGCAATAGCCTTTATTTCGCCCCTGTGGTATTCAACATGCCATCTGCCGAAAGGTTCCTTTCCGTCCTTGTGATTTATCTCCTGCTTTCCGAATGACTTTCCGTTTACAAAGAGTTCGACAAAGTCTGCGTTTGAATATGCCTTTACGTCAATCATCTGACCCTCGTTCCAGTCCCAGTAGGGGAGAAGGTGGACAAAGGGTGCGGCATTTTTTCCTGCCCATTCAGACTTGTAAAGGTAGAAGGTGTCCTTGGGGAAGCCAGCCGTATCAATTTGACCGAAGAATGAATTCTTTGTGTGGTAGGGGGTAGGCTCTCCTATGTAATCCCAACCGGTCCAAATGTACTGACCCGCGCTAAATGGACAGTCTCGGTCGTTTGCGATTACGGTCTGTGTGTCGGTTCCGCCCCATGGAGTCGTGCAGTTGCCCAGACATGAACACTGGCCGTCGCTGAAAGTTATGAGTTTGAGCGATTCGGGAAAATGATAGATTCCACGGCTTTGAATTGTAGAACTGGTTTCCGAGCCGTAGATTTTCCATTCAGGATATTTTTCGTGGTGGTCGTCATAAAGGCGTTCAAGATAATTGTAGCCCACAGTATCGATTAAAGTCGCGCAATGCTGGGCTCCGTCGGTCATCATGTAGTTGGATGCAATTGTTATGGGTGCGTTTCTGTTCGGATCGTTTTTTACGACATAGGAATAAAGCTTCTTTGCAATCTCGTAGCCGTTACCCACATGGGTGTCGTAAATCTCGTTTCCGATTGACCACATGATGAGGCTGGGATGATTCCTGTCTCGGCGGACCCAACTTGTGGCATCGCGTCTGCACCATTCGTTAAAGAAGTTTCCGTAGTCAAAGGGCGTCTTTGGTTTTTCCCACATGTCAAAGGCTTCGTCGTCAACCATAAGGCCCATCTCGTCGCACAAGTCCATCCATGCAGATGGCGGAGGATTGTGGGAGCAGCGGATTGAGTTTACTCCCATTTCCTTCAGGCGGGTAAACTGTCGGCGCAAGGCGTCAATGTCGAAGGCGGAACCCAAGGCACCCTGATCATGGTGGTGGCAGGCTCCGTAGATTTTCTGATGCCGTCCGTTAAGGAAAAAGCCCTTGTCGTTTGTGAATTCGGCATATTTAAATCCGCAGTGCTGGCTAATCTGGTCGGTTATGTTTCCGTTTGAATCGTAAAGGCGCGTCGTCAAGATATAGAAGCAGGGGGAGTCAATGTCCCAGAGCTGGGGATTTTCAACTGTGATTAATTCATGGCCTCGGTAAAGCCTGCATCCAGAAAGAGAGGGAACATTTTGTGAAAGCCAGGAAGATTCATCATCAGAAAGGGGGAGGGGAGTGACCTGTGAAATGGATTTTGCAAGGATTTTTCCGTCGGCTGAAGAAATGACGTTTTCAATTTTATGTCCTTTAACGTCACCTGCAACTTCAACAGAAATGTCCAGCTTCCATCTGCCGTTTAGCTTTGAGGCATCCTCTGGCCTTGCGGTAAAATAAACTCCGTCTGTGGGAAGATGAACGCTTGGGGAATTTATGAAGGTAACGTCACGGAAAATGCCAGCTCCGGAATACCACCTGGTGTTGCAGTCCTGGTAAACGGCTAGTACCAGAATTTCATTTTTACCCGCTTGAACAAGACTTGAAATGTCAAATTCAAAAGTTGAATAACCGTGCTTCCATTCACCGGCTTTTTTCCCGTTTACCCACACGGCGCTGTTCATGTAAACACCCTCAAAGCGTATGGCGTTATACCGGCCGTCTATTTGAGTGGAATCAAGGTCAAAAGTCTTTTTGTAAAAGCCTACGCTGTTTTTGTAAAGTTCCTTGACGTGATGAATCTGCCAGTCATGCGGGACACGGACGTCCTTGTATTCCAGACAGTCAGCCTTGTCAAAAAATTGGTCGGGGTTAAAAAGAACGATCTTTCCGTCCTTATACATTGAATCTTTGTCCAGGGGAAGTTCAGCAAACTGCCACCCGTCATTAAAAAGTGTTGTCATCCTCTTTTTCCTTAAGGTGGTCAAAGGCTCCTTCCTTGTACAGTTCCAAAAGTGCCTTTGCGGCTTCCGGGTCAAACTGGGTTCCAGTGCAACGTTCAATTTCCTCTGCGATATAATCCAGCGGAAGCTTTTTTCTGTATGAACGTGTTGAGCTCATGGCGTCAAATGCGTCTGCAACCGCAATGATTCTTGCAACCTGTGGAATGTCTTTTCCTTCAAGTCCGCCGGGATATCCCTTTCCGTCAAAGCGTTCGTGGTGGTAATGTGCACCAGCGGCAATGTCTTCCTGAATCTTTACGTCCTTAAGGATTTCGTAACCGCGCTGGGCATGGCTTTTGATTATGTCAAATTCTTCCGGTGTAAGCTTTCCGGGTTTTGTGAGTATTGCATCCGGTATGCTGATTTTTCCGATGTCGTGAAGCAGGCCGATGTTGTAGTATTTGTCCAGCGTCTTCTGATCCAGTCCAAGCTTCTTACCTATCATCACAGTATACTGGGCCACACGGTATGAATGTCCGTTTGTATAGGCGTCCTTTCCGTCTATGCAGTTGGTAAATGCGTTGATGATGGATTTCGTAAAGTCCTCAAGTTCCTGACGGTGTTTTTGTTGTGTCCTGATAATCTGCCTGTTGCTCTGATAAATGAGTACGACGGCCACAAGCGCCGCAATGCCAAGGAAAAAGCCGGGTAAAAACGAAAGGTGGTGGTTAAGGATTTTTATTGTCAGCCTTATGAACCTTAAGATAAGTATTATTATTGACGTGTAATAGCCGAGCTTGCCGTAAAAGACGACCCAGGCAATAAGTATAAGCGTGCACAGTGCAGTAAACAGGCCCGGTAGCGTGGCGTAGGGGATTCCGCTGTCTCCAATCTTCCACATGCCGCCCCTGAGGCTTCCTGCCCATTGGTTGCCGTATTCACAAAGATGATAAAGGAAATGAAGAAAAAGATAGAAGAAAACCTTTAGGACAAATTTCGGTGTAACTTTAATTTGCTTTATTCTGGCGATAAGTTTGTTCAAAATTGCCTCCCAAAAAAAAGTTGAAGTACCAATGGAAAAGGAGATTATTATAGAAAGTATATCACATTTTTGGATTTTGAGAAAGATAAAGTTGAATGTCGGGGCAAATTTAAAAAAAATAGGGCCTCAGATTAAATGGATAATCCAGGCCCTTTAAGAAAGAATATGAATTAAGGATTATTTTTTCTTCAACTTGAACGGAAGCTCCAGGACTGCGATAACCTTGTTTTCGGAGTAAAGGGTAATGCGGACAATATAATTGCCGGCGGGATCTGTATCGTCAAACCTCCATCCACAGTTCTTTTCAGAGCAATAAATCAAATCAGATCTCTGTGGTTTTTGTGAAATTAAAACCAGTTTTTCCGCTTTATTTGGAGAAGTATTTGAGTCAGGTTCAATCAGCTCACAATCCCAGTAAACAGGATATTTCAACTGATTGCCACAACTAAAGCAGATGAATGGAGCTATGTCTAGATTGCGCGGGTTAACTTCCGTGCTTGGGCTCAACTTGGGAGCTTCTTCCACGTCCAGGGAAGCCCATTGATCAAGAGCGGCCTGCAGGTCATTTACAAGAATTGCGCTTATCCAGATGTCGTTGTTCTGAAAAATTGCCTGACCTTTTTCTGCCTTGACCAAACCGATTTCCTTGTCAAGTTCCAGCATGCTGTAAAAAAGGGTCTGAGCCTTTTTGTTCATATATGGAATGTGCTTTTGAAGGGCGATTGAGATTGTCTCATACTGTTCGGCATTGGACACAAGAGACCAGCATGCAGTGCCTTTCATCACACCACGGATAAAAAGATCATTCGGGAAAAATGAATAAATATATTTTATTTTCTCTTCTTCCTCAGGATTATTTATTAGGAACGGGACGGTCATCTCAAAATCAAAGTCGAACTCAATGCTCTTGTTTGTAACGTTTGCCCCATATTCCTTAAGGATTCCGATGAATTTTTCATCCTTGGAAAATTTCTTAAAACTTTTGTTGATGTTTTTTAAAAGCAGGTCTTCTGTGTCGGCATAGGCAATAATATTCTCAAGGTAAGTTTCATCACCTGTTGAATAATACTGATCCCAGTTCCGATCCATTGCTTTCCCGCTGTCGAGGGTATAATTTGGTTCTGTTTTCTTTGATTTTTGATTTGTTGCGGCAGGCAGGAAAAAACATCCTATGCAAAAAAACATAAACAAACTAGTAACAATCTTTTTCATTTTAATACTCCTTTTTTATAGTGAAAAACCGCCCATCCCATCAGGACAAGCGGTCTTTAATGAATTGAGGCCTGCTCAGAGGTTACACGTAAAGAGGTGTAACCTGAGCCAGGACTTTGTTGTACTCATCATACGTCTGGTCAAGGCACGCTTACGCTCAAGGCCTTGACTCAGCCGTTTGTCGGGTTTTAAATAAATTGTAAACCCGACATAAGCCTTGTCGAGTCTACTCATACAATGGTTTTACAGCTTCAAGGACTTTGTTGTACTCTTCATAAGCCGTGTTATATGCCTTAACATTTTCTGGAATCGGGTCGGCACTCTTTGAGGTGTCAAGAGTGATGTGTTCTGCGCACAATTCCGCAATGTCACATTTTCCGTTCATGTTCTTGAGGCACCACAGGGCCTGAACAGCTCCACCAAGGGCGGCTGCTTCGTCCAGTGCTGGAATGCGGATCGGCAGGTTCATGATGTCGGCTGCAATCTGCCTCCAGAGCGGTGATTTTGAACCTCCACCAATCAGGCGGATTTCACGTGGCTTGAATCCAAGCTTGCGGAATGCATCAAGACCTCCGCGCATTGCAAATACGGCAGATTCAAGAGAGGCACGGGCAATGTTGGCCCTGTTGGTATTGGCGGTGGTAAGGCCTGTAATGCTTGCCCTTCCGTTTGGCAGGTTTGGTGTCCTTTCTCCGTTGAAGAATGGAAGAACGATAACTCCCTCACTTCCACATGGAGCCTTGGACGCTTCCTTGTCCAGATCCTTTACGTCAAGCTCAAAGAGGCCCCTTACAAATTCAGTTGCAACAGTACAGTTCATTGTACAGAGGAGTGGGAGCCATCCTCCGGTTGAAGAGCAGAATCCGCTCAAACCGTTTTCCGGATCGTTGATTGGCTTGTCACTGTATCCGTAGAGTGTACCTGATGTTCCCATGGACATTGTAAGGAATCCGTCTGCAACAGTACCGGTTCCGACGGCACCCATCATGTTGTCGCCGCCACCAGCAGAAACAGGAATGCCAGCAGGAATTCCATAAGCGGAAGCTGCCTCTGCAGAAACTTTTCCCGCAGGAGCGCTTGGTTCAATCAGTTTTGGAAGAAGGCCAAAGAGTTTTGGATCGATGATGTCACAGATGGGCTTTGACCAGCAGCGTTTGGCTGAATCAAAAAGTGCAGTACCAGACGCATCTCCGTATTCCATGACATATTCGCCAGTGAGCTTCCAGTTCAGGTAATCGTGTGGAAGCATGATGTAATGAAGGGCCGCAAAGGCATCCGGCTTGTTGTTCTTGAGCCAGAGGATTTTTGGAGCGGTAAAGCCAGGGAGCATCAGATTGCCAAGGAGTTCTACAACCTTCTTGTCTCCGCCTGCCTCTTTTGTGATGTAGGCGCACTGTTCTGTTGTTGCCGTATCGCACCAAAGCTTGATGTTGTACAAAGCCTTTCCGTCCTTGTCGAGCGGAACAAAACCATGCTGCTGACCGGAAACGCCAATTGCTTCGATGGTGGCCTTGTTTTCTGCCGAAAGCTTTCCAAAGCAGACTTCAAGTCCCTTGTCGAACCATTCTGTCTTCTGTTCGCGGGTACCGTCTGCCTCCGAAATCAATTCCATGGGGCAGCTTGCCTTTTCGATAATTTCCTTTTTCTCGTAATCATAAATGACAACCTTCATACTCTGGGTACCAAGGTCAATTCCTGCAACTGTTTTCATGTAACAATACTCCTGTTTTTTGGGTGATGTCTAATTATACCACTAAAGGGCTACATTTTCTACTGAAATTCCTTCAAATCTACCGGCAGATTGGGGTATTAGGAAAATGAAGGGAAGGTATACAGACAGGGGACTAGCACAAAACCCGGATTTCTGATATAGTGTGGTTTCAGTATGAAAACTGTACTTTGTTCTGGAAAGTTGATTCTCTTGAAAAATAAGACAGTTCATACTATTTTTATTTGAATTTTAACGGCGGAATTCTTGTTTAAGGGTTCCGCTTTTTTTTTCAGGTTTTTATAGGAGTGTATATAGATGAAAAGAACAGACATTAACAAGGTTTTGATTATTGGTTCGGGGCCTATTGTTATTGGACAGGCTTGTGAGTTTGATTATTCGGGAACTCAGGCTTGTAAGGCTTTGCGCGAACAGGGGTACAAGATTGTACTGGTTAACTCAAACCCGGCAACGATTATGACGGACCCGGTTATGGCGGATGCTACTTATATTGAGCCGCTTAATGTGGAACGTCTTTCACAGATTATTGAAAAGGAACGTCCTGATGCCCTCTTGCCGAATCTTGGAGGTCAGACTGGCTTGAACATGGCGATGGAACTGAACAAGGCTGGTGTCCTTGACAAATACGGCGTAAAGGTAATCGGTGTAAACCTTGATGCAATTGAACGCGGTGAGGACCGTGAGATTTTTAAGGAAACCATGAAGTCCCTGGGTATCGACACTCCCCGCTCCGGAATCTGCCATACTGTTGAGGGAGCCGAAAAGATTGCCGAGGAAATCGGATTCCCGCTGGTTGTTCGTCCGGCTTATACGATGGGCGGTCAGGGTGGCGGCTTCTGCTACAATGTTGAGGAACTGCGCACTATCGTTACAAACGGTCTTGACCTGTCCATGACCCATCAGTGTCTTATAGAAGAATCAATCCTTGGCTGGGAAGAGCTTGAGGTTGAGGTTGTCCGCGATGCAAAGAACCAGATGATTGCAATCTGTTTTATAGAAAACATTGATGCGGTTGGCGTTCACACTGGAGACAGCTTCTGTTCTGCTCCATTCCTGACGATTGACAAGGAACTGGAAGAGAGGCTCAAGAGGGATGCATTCAAGATTGTTGAATCAATCGGTGTTATCGGCGGTACTAACGTTCAGTTTGCGCATAATCCAAAGACTGGACGCGTTGTTATTATTGAAATCAACCCACGTACTAGCCGCTCTTCTGCTCTTGCTTCTAAGGCTACAGGTTTCCCTATTGCGCTGATTTCTGCAAAACTGGCTTCCGGCATGACTTTGGACGAGATTCCATACTGGCGTGACGGTACTCTTGAAAAATATACTCCGGGTGGAGCTCCTGACGGTGATTATGTCGTTCTTAAGTTTGCACGCTGGGCATTTGAAAAATTCCGTGGGGTTGAAGATTCCATCGGTACAAGCATGAAGGCTGTCGGTGAAGTCATGTCCATTGGAAAGACGTTCAAGGAAACATTCCAGAAGGCTATCCGCTGTCTTGAAAATGGCCGCAGTGGTCTGGGTTTTGCAAAGGACTTTAACAGAAAGAGCGCGGACGAGTTGTGTGAGATGCTCAAGACTGCCTCTAGCGAAAGATACTTCCAGCTGTACGAGGCAATCCGCAAGGGTGTTCCGCTGGATAAGCTTCATGAAATCACTTATGTCAAGAAATTCTTCCTTGAACAGATGAAGGAACTTGTTGATCTGGAAGAAGAAATGCTCAAGACTCCGGGCCGTGTTCCTGCCGATGAACTTTTGATTAAGGCAAAGAAGGACGGATTCAGCGACAAATACCTCAGCAAGATCCTCAAGGTCAGCGAAAAGGCCATCCGTGACAAGCGAAAGGAACTTGGCGTCACCGAGGCATGGCTTGCGGTTCCGGTTAGCGGCGTAAAGAATGCAAACTACTATTATTCAACATACAATGAACCGGACCACAGTGTTGCAAGCGACAACAAAAAGAAGATCATGATTCTTGGCGGTGGTCCAAACAGAATCGGTCAGGGAATTGAGTTCGACTACTGCTGCTGTCATGCGGCAATGCAGCTCAAGGAAATGGGATATGAGACAATCATCGTAAACTGCAACCCGGAGACTGTTTCCACCGACTATGACACTTCCGACAAACTTTACTTTGAACCGGTTACGACAGAGGATGTCCTGCAGATTTATGAAAAGGAAAAGCCGTTTGGCGTAATCGTTCAGTTTGGTGGCCAGACCCCGCTTAACATTGCACGCGAGCTTCAGGAAAATGGCGTGAACATCTTGGGTACTTCAATTGATTCAATCGACATTGCAGAAGACCGTGACCTGTTCCGCCACATGATGGAAAAGCTTGAGATTCCTATGCCCGAAAGCGGAATGGCAATTGACTTTAACGAGGCCAAGGCATGTGCAGATAAGATTGGATACCCGATTATGATTCGTCCTTCATTCGTTCTTGGTGGTCGTGGAATGGAAGTAATCTACGACGAGGCAACCCTTAAGGAATATGTTGAAAAGGCAGTTGGCGTAACACCAGACAGACCGCTTTTGATAGACCGCTTCTTAAAGAATGCACTTGAATGCGAGGCCGACGCTTTGGCAGACAGCACGCATGTTTATATTCCTGCAGTTATGGAGCACGTTGAGCTTGCGGGAATCCACTCCGGTGACAGTGCATGTGTAATTCCACCGGTTTCAATTCCACAGGACAATCTGGATACAATCAAGGAATATACAAAGAAGATTGCGGAAAACCTCCATGTCTGCGGTTTGATGAACATGCAGTACGCGATTGAAGACGGAAAGGTTTACGTAATCGAAGCAAACCCCCGCGCCTCTCGTACAGTTCCGCTTGTTAGCAAAGTCTGCGACACACAGATGGCCCGTCTTGCCACACGCATGATGCTCGGTGAATCGCTTGAGTCACTCGGATTAAAAGACAAAAAGATTCCATATTACGGGGCAAAGGAAGCTGTATTGCCATGGAGCCGCTTCCCGGGTGTTGACCCGATTCTTGGTCCGGAAATGCGCTCAACAGGTGAGGTTCTGGGGCTCGCAGAAACATTCCCGCTTGCATTCTACAAGGCACAAGAAGCCGCAGGTTCAGAACTCCCGCACGCACCAGCCGCATGGGAAAACAAGAAGGTCCTTATATCCTTGAGCAACAAGGAAGGTCAGAAGGATCAGGTCCTCTTTATCGGAAAGACATTGAAGGATCTGGGCTTTACACTGGTTGCAACCCAGGGCACGGCAGACTTCTTCAACACCAACGGAATCAAGTGTGATGTAGTGAACAAGCTTGGAGCAGGTCGTCCTGACGTTGTGGACATGATCATGAACAAGGAAGTATGCCTTGTAATCAACACGCCAAAAGCCAAGCGCAACTACGCCGAGGACAGAAAGACAATCCGCAAGGCCTGCCTCAAGTACAAGGTAAGCTACATAACGACGCTGGCCGGAGCACTAGCAGCCGTAAAGGGTATTGAGTCTGTTAAGAACGGTAATGGTGGTGAAGGTGGAGTAAAGAGCCTTCAGGAATATCATTCGTTGATAAAATAAGAGATTCCCGCATCAAGTGCGGGAATGACAAACGATGACACTGTCGGGCTTGTCAAACGATGTCATCCTCGGGCTAGACCCGGGGATCTTTACAAAAAAGCCAGTTCTACGATTGAGTCGGGGCTGGCGTTTTTTTTATATAATCTTCAAAATCATCGGAATAAAGCTTGAATCCAGTATACTAAAGCCAAAACACCTCTTCCCCAAGTCTTTTAATGATGCGCCGATGTGATAGATTGTTGTGTTATCGATGATTAAAAATCTGTCGTGAGTTTTTGTCGTATGATTCACTGTAAGTGTAGGATACTGTGCATTGAAAGTCTGAATATCCTGCGCCGTCAGTTTTGTCTTGGGATCGGTGTAAATAGTCACGTTAACGTCTTTCTTCTTTTTTGCAAGCCGCTGCAGGATTGACAAATCTACATAATTATCGATGAGGATAATATCTTTCTTTGCCGCTGAAAGGAAGCTTTCAAACTTGGCATAGGCATCAAAAATCTGCCCCTGGAAAAAGATGCCTTGTGTTTCTTTTACATTATATTTGTCCATCAACGTGAAAAGTTTATCTATCTTATTATCAGTTTCTTTCAAATGCACATCGGTATCTACCTGATGTTGTCTCATAGCATTTAGTTCAACAAAAATTTCAGCATTATTCTGTAAGAAATGGCGCATTGAAACAAATGCATTCATTATCTGAATACTTACCCTTACGGCGGTGTCGCTTTTTAATACGGCACTTAACATAGCAACTCCCTGTTCCGTAAAAGCATAAGGAGGACGTCTTAATCCCATTTTGTCCGAATTGGAAGTCACAAATTGTGACCTCCAATTTTCAAATTCTGTATCATTTAATTGAAACATAAAGTTTTCGGGGAAACGCACAATATTTCTTTTAACAGCCTGATTTAATACTTTTGTTTCGACTAGGTATAATACAGCCAAATCTCTATCCAGCATTACCTGTTGTCCGCGAATGACATGAATCTTTGAACGAATAGAGTTTTCTTCCAGAATTGAAATTTCATTTTCCATACCACATACCTCAAGAGATTATTGTTCAGCGCCAGTCCAGCTTCAGGCCTGAATTGTGGTAAAGAAAAATAAACGTGTCTTTCCGCGTTCAACACGGCAATCTTATAACTGCACATGCTAAAAAAATTCTCTAGTCACTGGATATAGTCTTCTGTGCAGCAGGCTTTACAGATTAAATATAATAAATTTTACGTCAAAAGACAATAAAAAAATGCTCCGCGTGGTTTTCAGGCAGGTCTTGTTTTATATAGATTACTGTGTTATGCTTTATTATAGATTATGAAAGTCTAAATTCATGTAAAACTGTTGTAGGAGAAATCAAATGAAAAAAAGTATATTTGGGATAGTCCTGTCCTTTTTAGTTACCGCTGTTTTTGCAGATGAACCATTATTGAATTCTGAAAAATCATATACAGTTTCCTCAAGCAACGGCAAATATTATCTTTATTTAGATTATGACAATAACAAAACATCATGCTATCTGAAATCAGAGGAAGAGACTTCACCTATCTGGGAAATATCTAAATTCTATGGAACGGATGGAACGGTGTTTCTGGATGACAGTGGAACTTACTGTACTGTATGTCACTATCCGGATCTTATACCACAGAATTACAAGAAAAACTGGATTATTTTTACAGTCTATAAAAACGGAATTGAATATGCAAAAATCAAATTTTCGGATGTAATAAAAGATACAAAAAAACTTGTGGAAACTGTCTCGCATTTCAGCTGGGGACATATTTGTGGAATTTACGAAAAGGGAATGATTTTGGATACGGTGGAGGGAATAAAAATCTATAATTTCCAGAAAAAATCCTTTTTGCCTTTGTCTGACAAAAGAAATATCACAGCCTGGACAGAAGAAGAGCTGCTGGAATCATCACTGGACCTTATTTCTTCAGACGGGAAAATTGAAAGGTATTTTGACTTCTCAGATTTTGGAGCGGAAACCATACAAGGAAAATCTGTAGCGGCAACCCTTGGAACAATAACAGAAAAAGAATTTATGACAGAAGATGGAGAAAAAATAATAAAAAAGGAAATATCCGTTGTTCCACCGGAACTGTTTTGGAGAATTGATGCAAGCGGTGTTTTGGAATTATCAAGCGACGATTTGTTCAGACACAATGTTACCCGCATTTCAAAGCTTTGTTACAGTCCGGACAAAAAGAAAGTCTATGCAATTGAAGACAACAAATTCGTGACATTCAAATATAGAAAATGATTTTTTGAAATAATACTACGTCAAAAGGCAATAAAATGACTGTTCATTGCAGCGACTCCCAGCAATAACATGTCGCTTAAAAGGCGACCCATTTTCATGATGATGCCCTAAAACGGATACAGGCTCACAGGCCGTGACGGAATGTGAACGCAGGAAATTAGGCGGCGAACAGAACATAAGGTTTAACCTTGAGCAGTGTTTCCTTGACCTTGAATACAAAACAGGAAATGATTTCTGCGTGAACCCGGAAACAAATGAACGCATGCCGGTTCCAGACAGGGACAGATGGTGCTTTTATGTCGCAAGAGATTCATTCCCCCAAAAGCAAATGTTTTATGCCCTCTAGGTCTATTTCGTATTCTTCTTCAAGCTGCCTGTAGAAATCAAATTTTGTCCTGTGGATTTTAAGTTCCATCTCCCTCAGCTGTTCAATGACAGACTTGTATTCTTTTTCCGAAATTTTTCCATGCTTGAAAAGTTTCTTCATCTCCATTTTCTTTTGCCTCAGTTCTGCTTCATAGGATGCAATAAGTTTTTCCAATTTCCTTACAAATTGATTTAGCAAGTTCAGTTTTGCCTGCTCCAGGTTTTCCATAAAAGAGGATTGAAACAGGATTCTTGCCTTTAAGCAGGTCAAGGGTAATGTCAACGGATTCTTTTTTCACGGAGAACGAATCAAGTGAATATGCCCCGCTGCAATCAAGAGGCTTGAGCAAATCCGAAAAATACGGGTCAATGGACTGCTCGATAATGCAGCTGTCCAGATCACTGTCATAATCTCCATCCTTGTCCACAAAACCGAATGACTTGAGCTTTTGGTCAGCACGGAGCATCTGCCGGTATTCGTTGTATGAAATGCCGATGATGTTCGCAATGCACTTGTCCGCATCCTTTTTGTTTTCAAACTCTTCATCAAGAAGGTTATTTATAATTCGTTGACCATCAAAACGGCTCTTTAACAGAATGTAGCGTGCCTCATCTTCTGAAAGGCCAACCTGTTCCATAAGGAACCTGGTCTTGGAAATGTCGTTGACCATATTCCTTGTTTTCTTATTAAGGGTAAGCTTTGATTTTAATTCAAGCGAATCGGAGTCATCAAAAATTACGGTGTTGATAATCGTGGAGAAAATAGGTTCCTTGGTGACATAAAGAATCCTGAAAAGATTAATCACGTTTTCGGACATTTGTTCGTCATCAATTTTCCGTTCAACACGCTTGTCCTGCTCATACTGAAACAAAAGGTCTGATTCACCAAAACGTATTTCCTCGGAAAGATGTTCCTTGTAGCGAACAAGAAGATTGTCCTTTTCAAGTTTGCTGATTTCATTTGTCAGCAATGATTTCAGGCGGTCCGTTTTTTCAAGCTGATCACAAAGATTTACAAAACTGTATGCAAGGTCATCGTAATCATCAATGAGTTTGATGTTAGAGACCTTTTCAAAAATGTTGTAATAATAGTAGCAGTAAGAATATGCCTCTGTCTTCGTCTCTGCCATTATGGTGCATGAATTCCTTCTGCCCCGTCTTGGTCTGTGTAATGAAGATTTTCCAATAGCCATGTTGTCCTCCTTTTGCAGCTTCAGTTCTGTAATCCTACATTTGTTCTCTTTATCATTCACCTAGAATATACAACACGATTCTATCATAATATGATATGTTTAAAAAAATTTTGATTAAAAAAAATTATGTTGATGGCTTAGTCGTCTTGTCCATCCAAATCTTTATGACCAGAAATGCCGTGGGAATTGGAAGAATGATGAACAAAACGTTTTTGAATGACGAAAAGGCCCCTGCTTCGATGGACACAGGCCATGTTAGTCCCATCCTGAAATGTGAGATAAGGGTTCCCCCGGCAAGGTTAACAAGCACAAGCCAAAGCGCGCATTTTAAAGTTCCATAAAGAAGCTTTACGGCTCCCGTCATGGATGAATAAAGGTCAGTGTTTTCTTTTGTGCCATCCTCCGTTGATTCAGCTTCCTTAGTGGTATGACTTTTGTTGTGGAAGAAAAAACAGTTGACCAATAAAGCCCTAAATACTACTCATGCCGGGACTATTCCATGATGAAGACGGTGTTCTTTTCAAAAATGCCGGTTACAAAACCCAGCTTTAGGAATAGGGGCATTGGGTCGTATGATTCATAGCTTGTGCGGGAAAGGAATTCTTCAATTGAAATTTCCTCCTTATAACCATAGGGATTTGCGATGTACATTTTATTGGCGGGTACATCCATTCCGGTGATCAGCGAATAGTGCAGGGTCCATTCATCCTCGAATTGGGCGGCCCATTCAAATGGTACGGGTTTACCTTTTTCAAGGCTTTTGTAAACGATGTCGAGTAATTCCGTGTTTTTCAAATACTTGCGCATTGTCGTCTTGTATTCGGGGAACTGCTTGTTCATCTCGCTGCAAAATGCTTTTCCTGTTGATGTTACGACCTTGCCGTATTCTGAATACAAGCTTTCTTCGGTAATGTTGTGTCCGCTCCATGTTGAAATCATTTCTATGACAGCATAACCGCATGAAACGTCCTGCGTTATAACCTGAATGCCGTCTATGAAAACCGGTGTTGAATATTTTTCATCCTGATAAATGCCGGTATAGTCATTCGAAATTGCTTTGGTCTTAATCTTTAATCTGACTGTGCATATTACAAGAATCATCAGCAGAATGCCAATAATGGCAAAAAGTGCCGTAAAAATTTTCCTGAGCTTATTTTTTTTCATCAAAACCTCATTTAATTTTCAGTTTCTTTGAGTTTTTTAAATAAAAACAGTTATTTACTAATATTATAACACAAGATTGCCTGCTTGTTTAATCAAAAGAAAAATTTTTAAAATATTTTTATTGTTTCTATTGACAAGAACATTAAAATATGTTACTACTTATAGTAACAAGAGGCGGTAATGCTTCCTGTTGCCTTCATGAAGAACAAAATAACTTGTTAGGGGAAACCAAAATGGAAAAGAGAGAATTGAAACAATCAGAGAAAAAGGGCATCAGCCTTCAGGACCTGCTTTTGACGGCAGTACTTCTTGCAGCCGGTGCTGTACTTAAGTTTTTTGTCGGTACATACATCAACCTGTTTGGAATGAAGCCGAATTTCATCATCGCAATGTATTGTATGGCAATTGTAATCATCAGGCCAAAGATTTACTACAGCCTGATCATCGGTCTTATCGCTGGAGCAATCTGCCAGTTCTACCCGGGAACTCCATACCTGAACTTCGCTTCAGAAGCGGCGGGTGCACTTGCAATGGGACTTTTGATTTACATTCCGGCAAAAACAAAGGCGGGAAAAATCGTTCTTGCGGCTGTGGCAACATTCATCAGTACGGTTATTTCCGGCGGACTTTATACTGTCCTCCTCTTTGTGTTCATCAAGTCTGATCCTTCTGCGATGGCGGCTTATGTACCGATCGTACTTGGAACTGCAACACTCAACGCAATCATCGTAGCGGCACTTTATGTTCCGTTGATGAAGGCAATGAAGAAAAAGATAGTGGAAGAATAATCATGATAGAAATACAGGAACTGACATTCAGATATTCCGGTTCAAAAAAGAATGCACTGGAGAAAATTTCGCTTACAATAGAAAAAGGCGGATTTGTAGGAATCATCGGAGAATCAGGAGCTGGAAAGACAAGCTTATGCAACTGCTTGAACGGCCTTATTCCACACCATTACGAGGGAGATTTTTACGGCAGCGTAAAGGTTGACGGTACCGATACTTTTGATATTGATGCGGGAAAACTTGCCCTGAAAGTCGGTTCTGTGTTTCAGGATATCGAAAGCCAGATTACAGGCTATTTTGTAGAAGATGAAATCCTGTTTGGTCTGGAAAACTTTGGCATTCCAGCTGATCAGATTGAAAAAAGGATTGTAGATTCGCTTGAGACTCTGGGCATAACAGAGCTCCGTCACAAGGAAATATCTTCCCTGAGCGGCGGACAAAAACAAAAGCTTGTTATTGCGGCGATTCTTGCCCTTGAACCAGATGTTCTAGTTCTTGATGAACCCACAGGCGAGCTTGACCCTGCATCTTCAGTTCAGATATTCACGCTGTTGAAAAAACTCAACGAAGAAAAGGGCATTACGATTGTTGTTGCCGAACAGAAAATCATGCTCCTGTGTGAGTTTGTAAAAAAACTGATTGTTCTTGAAAAAGGAACATGCGTCCACTATGGCGAAATCAGGAGTACGCTGACCCATAAAAAAGAAATGGAAGAAGCAGGCATAAATTGTCCGCGTGTTTTAACTCTTACGGCAAAGATGGTTGAAGAAAACCTCGTTCCAAAAAACATGAAGAGCGAAGACAGCATCTGCCTGAATGCAGAAGAAGCCGCAGATTTCATAAAGAAAGCCGCAAAGATTGATTCAACAAAGGGCAATCAGGTGGCTTACACGGCTACACGAAAGTCCGATAAAAACAAAGGCACAGACATGTCATTCTCAAGCCTGACCGGTAATTCTGCCCCTGATGACAATGCCGTTCTTGAATTTCAGAATGTCGCATTCTCTTACAATGAAACAGCAAATGTCCATAACCTTAACGTAAAGGTGAAAAAGGGCGACTTCATTTCGATAATCGGTTCAAACGGTGCGGGAAAATCCACATTCTCAAAACTGTGCAACGGTCTTCTAAAACCTTCCAGCGGTGACGTACTTGTCCTGGGTGAAAGCACAAAGAAACGCAAGGTAAGCTCGCTTGCAAAACACATAGGATTCCTTTTCCAAAACCCGGACCGCCAGATCTGCTGTGCAACAGTCCGCGAAGAAATTGCATTCAGCCTAAAGAACAACGGCATTCCACAGGACGAGATAGAAAAGCGTGTAACGGATACGCTCAACGAATTTGGCTTTGACGGTGACAGCGAGCCGTTCAACATGAGCCGTGGCCAGCGCCAGAGACTGTGCCTTGCATGCCTTATCGCACTCAACCCGGAGATTTTGATTCTTGATGAACCGACCACCGGACTTGATTACCGTGAGTGCATGGAAGTGATGGGAAAGATTGCAGAGCTGAACAATAAGGGAACAACGGTAATCATGGTATGCCACGATATGGAAGTTGTCCTTGACTTTGCAAAGACAATCATCGTGATGAACCGCGGAGAAATACTTGCGGAAGATGAAACCCGAACCGTACTTGGCGACAGGCCTCTGTTGGAAAGGGCACGCCTTCTTCCTCCACAAATTGCACAGGTGTCAATGCTTTTGGGAAATGCATTCAACGATGTGTTTACTGCAGATGAAATGATAAATAGAATTAAAGAGGTGAAGTAAGATGAAAGGTTTCTTAGATTATCTGCCCGGCGAGTCCATACTCCATAAGATGCATCCGCTTGTAAAAATCCTTGTTTCAATTTTGATTTGTGCCGCTTCATTCTGCTCATCCAATTTCTTTTACCTGATTGGCATACTTGTCTTTAACATTCTTCTTGCAGTGGCAGGAAATTCCGGCCGTCATGGAAACGGTCTTTTGCTCAGGACCCTCGGCATCCTCAAGGGACTGGTCAAAATGTCAATCTTTCTGTTCATCCTTCAGCTGCTCGTCATAAGAAAAGGTGAGCCTCTGTTCAAGATAGGAAGTTTTGCAATCACAGACATAGCGGTTCAAAATGGACTTCTTCTTGTTCTCAGGTTGATTGGAGCAACACTGCCTCTTTCAATCTTGATTTCCGTCACAAACCTGAACGACCTTTCAAATGCGATGGTAAAGTACCTTCACATTCCGTATAAGTTTGCGTTTACCTTTACAAGTGCAATACGTTTTATTCCTGTTTTTTCTGTGGAGATGAGCGGAATCATCGAATCCCAGCAGGCCAGGGGTGTTGATTTTGAAATAAAGAATCCGTTCAAGAAAGTGGGCATGATTCTGCCGTTGTGTTTCCCGCTGCTGATTTCTTCCGTACGCAAAATTGAATCAACTGCAACCGCCGCCGAATTGCGTGGCTTTTATCTTCGCACAAGGGCATGCTGCACCAAATCTTACAAGATGCACCTCCGCGACTTTGTCTTCATCCTGATCGGAGGCCTCGTTCTAGCCGGAGCGATTATACTGTAAGCCTGCCTTTTTACAAAAACAAAACCTGGGGGACTTTTTTGACGGGGTGCTCAAACACTGTGGACTTGGTGTTAAATGCGGTGGAAAGGAGTTCCTGGTTAAAGATTGTATCCCTGTCTGCTTGAATCAGCTTACCGTTTGAAAGTAAAAGAAAATCTGTGGCAAAAAAGGATGCGGTATTCAGGTCGTGGATGGAAAAGATGATTGTTTTTTCAAGCATGCTGATTTGTTCAAGAAATTTGAGCTGAAACGGAAGGTCCAGTTTTTCTGCGGGTTCATCAAAAAGAATGGTTTTTGTCTTTTGTACAAAGCATCGGGCAAGACGGCATTTTTGAAATTCCCCACCGGAAAGGTTCATGATTTTTTTATCGGCAAAGTCTGGTATTCCTGTTTTTCCCAGGGCTTCGTTTACTGCGGCATCACATTCAGACTGGCTCATTCTTCCAAATGCATAGAGGCCTGTTTCAACAAACTGGCGTACAGAAAAATTCCATGCGGGGTTTTCACTTTGCAGTAGGAACGAAATCTTTTGTGCCGCTTCTTCCCTCTTCATCTTAAAGACGTCTTTCCCATCCAATAGAATTCCCCCTGAATGTTTAAGGCCATCGGGGATGATTCCTGCAATCAAGGAAAGCAATGTACTTTTCCCGGAACCGTTTTTTCCGCACAGGGCAGTAAAGCTTTTGTCTTGTAAGGTAAAGGAAAGGTTTTCAAAAACAGCTGTTCCGTTGTATGAAGCGCAAAGGTTTTTTACTTCTATCATTTTGCACTTCCTTTTGTTCCGCTCATTTTGACAAGGACAACCATAAAGCATGGAACTCCAACCAGTGATGTGATGATTCCAACCGGTAGCTCTGACGGGGCAACAACAGTTCGGGCAAGGGTGTCTGCGGTAAGCATAAGAAGGCCACCGTAAACCATGCTCTGGAATATCAGGGTCCTGTGCATGGGACCGTAAATCTTTCGTGCAATGTGGGGTGCAATCAATCCAACAAAAGAAATGATTCCTCCTGAACATACTGCACAGCTTGCGGCAAGGGAACCCGAAATCAAAGTGTAGTTCCTTAAGAATTTATAGTTGAGCCCGAATGTCCTGGCTGAATCTTCCCCACATACAAGAACATCAAGGTGGCGTGCGGAAAATTCAAGAAGGACAAGGGAAATAACTGACGGAATTATAAAGACGGAAAATTCCTTCCAGCCCTTTGCATTAAAGCTTCCTGTCGTCCACACGTAAAATGAATGCAGGTCACTTTCATGGGTAAGAAGAATTATTGATGCGATGGCAGAAAAAAAAGTTCCGATTGCGGTTCCTGACAAAAGCAGGGTGACGCTAGAGTTTCCGCGGAAGAATTTGGAAAAAAGAAAAACACAAAATGCTGAAAGCAATGCCCCCGCAAAAGAAAACAGGGTTGCAGGACTTAAGAATGGAATGGCTGCAAACGGAATCAATCCAGAAAGCACTGCCCCAAATGTAGCACCGGAACACACACCCATGATTCCAGGGTCTGCAAGAGGGTTGCGGAAAAACCCCTGAAACACAGCGCCGGTTCCACCAAGGAGTGCACCGCACATTATGCTGATAAGGATTCGAGGAAGCCTGATTCTTGTAATGATTGTAAGTTCAGTTTTGGAACAAGTTCGGAAAATCACCGACAGTGGTGAAATGAATTTAGTGCCGATGCAAAGCGCAATCAGTCCGGTAAGAATCAAGGCCACAATGGGGAGAATCTTCCAGATGACTGATATGCACCCTGCACGTTTTTGTTTCATGTTTGAATTTTACGGCCAGAGGATTTTTGCAAGTTTTTCTACGGCATCAACACAGCGTGGAGTTGAGCGTACAAACCTGTCGTCATCACCCATGTAATGAACGCCACCCTTTGGTTCAAATATTTCGCTAGGCTTTCCACCGCCCATTCCGTCACCAGAATAGAAAATGTAATCCGGGTCTGCAAGGAGAACGGCTTCTTCGCTTACCATTGGATATGCTTCGTTCAAATTACCAAAAATATTGTTGCCGCCGGCTTTCTGAATGATGTCGTTCATGAAAGAATTTTTCCCTGCGCTCATCATGGGGTTATTCCAGACTTCCCAGTAAACCTTTGGAGCGGTCTTTCCCTTGCTCTTTGACTTGATGTATTTTTCCGTACGGGCAAGAGTTGCATTCATTGTCTTTACGACCTTCTGTGCTTCTTTTGTGTGGCCTGTGAGTTTTCCTATGTCCAGGACTTCCTTTTTCACGGCATCAATTGAAACTGCGTTTGAGACATAAACTTCAATGCCTGCGTCCTTGAGCGGCTGAACAAGGTAATCATGCATTCCTGCAAAAAGATAAACCAGTGTCGGCTCGTAGGAAATGATTGCCTCAAGGCTGATCGTGTTTCCGGCAAATCCACCAACAGACGGATATTTTGAAACATCAGCAGGATAATCGCACAAATCAGTTCTTGCAACAAGCTGATCCTGTGCACCAATGGCAAAAACAATTTCCGTTGCGGCAGGTCCAAGCGTTACAATCCGAACTTCAGACTTTGTGTTCTTAGAATTCTTCTTGTCGGCTGCAAAAGAAAAGCCACAAACCAGGGTTAAGATGATGAATAGTGAAAAAATCTTTCTAAGTGCTTTCATAATTAAATACTATAGTAGAATTTTTTATTTATTGCAATAAATGAATGAATGGATTATATTCTTCTATGGAAGGAATAATGATTTTTCAATACAGGTTGAATTCAGGGCAAATTGAACCAGACTACTCGGAATTGTACAGGTATGCAGGGTTTGCACGCCATAAGTTGAATGATGTCGATGATGTGCAGATGAAGGAACTTGCACAAAGTGCGGTGGAACTGGTATCTGAAAAAATGAACTGCCGGTCGGTGTATTCCAGATTTCAGTTGGAGCTTACTGAGGATGACACAATCAGTTTTGCAGGAAAGAGCCTCCAAAGCCATCACCTTACGCTCAATCTTAAAGGCTGCCATTCTGTATATCTGTTTGCGGCGACTCTGGGACCTGGTGTTGATAAGGCAATTCAGAGAGAGTCAAAGATAAACCCCGCAAAGGCTGTGATGATGCAGGCTGCTGGTGCAATGTTCATAGAAAAATACTGCGACATGTTCATGGGTTATTTGCTTGAAGAAGAAAAAGCCCAGGGAAATCTTTTAAAGCCACGTTACAGTCCGGGGTTTGGTGATGTGGGGCTTGAGGTGCAGAAAACTTTTTTTGAACTTTTGGAATGCCAGAAGAATCTTGCGCTGACACTGAATGATACGCTGATAATGTCTCCTGAAAAATCTGTGACGGCGTTTGTAGGTGTTTATAAAAACGAAAATGAATGAGGATGGATTAATATGAAAACTTTTCGAGAATGTTTGGGAAATCAGGTCTTGTTTTTTGACGGTGGAACAGGCTCCGTTCTGCAGGCACAGGGATTGTTGCCCGGCGAGCTTCCTGAAAACTGGAATGTCGAACAGCCGGAGAAAATCGTTCAGCTTGGATACGGATATTATCTTGCGGGTTCAAACATAATCAACACGAATACCTTTGGTGCATTTGTTACAAAATTCACAGGACAGGACGGGAAATACAGCGTTGGGCAGGTCATAGATGCGGCGTTTAAGAATGCGGAAAAAGCGCGTTCAATGATAATTCAAAAGGAAAAGGAAGATGGAACCGAAAGTGTGCCCCGTTTCATAGCATTTGACATCGGTTCATGCGGAAAACTTTTAAAGCCACTCGGCGACCTTGAGTTTGAAGATTGCGTCACCCTGTTCAAGCAAACATTTGAGGCAGGAATAAAAAACAACCCCGATTTGATCCTCATAGAAACAATGAACGATCTGTATGAGGCAAAGGCGGCGGTTATTGCGGCAAAAGAAGCGATGGAAGCGGCAGGAAAAGACATTCCGATTGTGGCATCCATGGTTTACGACGAGGGACAGAAAACGCTGACCGGAAGTTCCCCGGAGATATGTGCGGCGGTTCTGGAAAGTCTTGGGGTTTCGGCACTTGGACTTAACTGTAGCCTTGGACCTGAACAGATGAAGCCGATAGTTGCACGACTTCTTGAATCAACGACACTTCCTGTTCTGGTAAAGCCGAATGCGGGACTGCCAAAAAGTGAAAATGGACATACGGTTTACGATGTTGGTGCGGAAGAATTCTCTGACATCGTAAGTGAATTCTGCAGGCAGGGTGCAATGATTGCGGGAGGTTGCTGCGGAACAAATCCCACGTTCATAAAACAGCTGGTTCAGAAAGTTGGTGCATTAGATTCATTCAACAAACCGAATGCCCCAAAGAAATCTGTGATTACATCTGGAACAAGACTTGTTGAATTCGGCGGTAAAAATCCTCCTGTACTCATCGGTGAACGAATCAATCCTACGGGAAAAAAGAAGCTCAAGCAGGCCCTGACCGACAACGACATGGCATACATTTTGAACGAGGGTTTGACTCAGGAAGAAAAGGGCGCTCAGGTTCTTGATGTAAATGTGGGACTTCCAGAAATTGATGAATGCAAGATGATGCAGGCGGTCATAAAGGAACTTCAGGCGGTAACGGACTTGCCGCTGCAGATAGATACTTCTGATCCTGTTACAATGGAAAAGGCCCTGAGGATTTATAACGGAAAACCGCTCATCAATTCTGTAAACGGAAAGCAGGAAGTGATGAAGCAAGTGTTCCCTCTTGTGAAAAAATATGGCGGAATGGTTGTTGCCCTTGCACTTGATGAAAACGGAATCCCGGAAACAGCGGAAGGAAGAATTCAAATTGTAGAAAGGCTCTATTCTGAAGCGGCCAAATACGGAATCAGTAAGGAAGACATAATCATAGATCCCCTTGCGATGACTGTCAGTGCCGATGATCAGGCCGGTGTGGCAACCCTTGCAACTGTGAAATATGTTCATGAAAAAAAGAACGGGCTTACTTCGCTTGGCATTTCAAATGTTTCGTTTGGACTTCCGTTACGCGAACACATCACTTCGATTTTCTTTACGATGGCGATGCAGAACGGTCTTAGTGCTGCAATCATGAATCCCAATGCAACAGAAATGATGAAGGCATGGACATGCTTTAAAACACTTTCTGGTCTGGATGCACAGTGCCTGGGCTACATCGATTTTGCAGGAAAGTACGAATCAACTGTGGCAGTAAATGTCCCGGCATCAGGTTCAGGAGGGCAAAACAAAAATGCTGCGTCAAGAACAGATGATTCACTTCATCCTCTTACAAAGGCAATCGTAAAGGGACTCAAGGAAAACGCAAAGACAGAGACACTCAGCTTGCTTACGGGCGGTGACGGTTCAGAGCCAATGAGCGCAATGGACGTAATCAATACAAAAATCATTCCTGCGCTGGACATAATCGGTAAAGACTTTGAAAACAAAAAGGCATATCTTCCTCAGCTGTTGATGGCGGCAGATGCGGCAAAAGAAGCGTTTGCAGTGATAAAGGCCGAACTGGAAAAGAAGGGTGTTGCCGGAGAAAAGAAGGGCCCGATTGTAATTGCAACAGTCAAGGGAGACATTCACGACATAGGAAAGAACATCGTCAAGGTCTTGTTGGAAAACTATTCGTTCCGCGTAATCGATTTGGGAAAGGATGTTCCGCCGGAAACAATTCTTGATGCAGTCATAAAGGAACATGCCCCTCTTGCAGGACTTTCAGCATTAATGACAACGACAGTAGGCGCGATGGAAGAGACGATAAAGCTGATACACAAGGATGCCCCCTGGTGCAAGGTGTTTGTGGGTGGTGCCGTGTTGAATCAGGAATATGCCGACAAAATCCACGCCGATGCCTACACCAAGGATGCCATGGAAAGCGTTAAGTATGCACAGAGCATATGCGGCTAGTGTGTGTGGTTAGAATCTTCGGGTAACAATATCGATTTTCTCTGCGCTTGACGTTCAAACTTTTTTATCGCCCTATCTTGAAATTTATTTATTTATTCAGTTTAATAGTGTGATATATGGAAGAAACACAGACTAAATCAATTCAGACAGAAAACAAAATGGGAACAATGCCACTCGGCAAGCTTTTGATAAACATTTCACTTCCAATGATGATCTCGATGCTTGTTCAGGCACTTTATAATATTGTTGACAGTATATTCGTTGCAAAAATTTCAGAGAATGCCCTTACTGCGGTTTCCCTTGCATTCCCCATTCAAAACCTTATGATTTCAACAGCGGTTGGTACCGGCGTAGGTATAAATGCCCTTCTTTCCATGAGGCTAGGTCAAAAGGATGAAAGGGGTGTCAGCGACTCTGCCATGAACGGTATTTTCCTCTATTTCATTACCTGCATTGTTTTTATTATTCTTGGCATTTTTATTCCACGGATTTATTTTGAGTCACAAACCGATAATCAGGAAATCATTAAATATGGCGTTGACTATCTTTCTATATGTATGATTGTCTGTGTCGGATTGTACGGTGCAATTCTTTTTGAACGTCTTTTGCAGTCTACCGGTCGAACGGTTCTTTCCATGATCTCTCAGCTTGCGGGAGCCATTACTAACATCATTTTTGATCCCCTTTTGATTTTTGGCATTTGGATTTTCCCGGAACTCGGCATTAAGGGGGCGGCATTGGCTACAGTTATGGGGCAGATTGTCGGATTCGGTATCTCGCTGACTTTGAATATCCTTAAGAATAAGGAAATAAAATTCAAGCTCAAAGGTTTCAGGCCGAGCATTCATGTCATTGGAAATATCTATAAGGTTGGAGCTCCATCAATTTTGCTTGGTTCCATCGGTTCAGTCCTGACCTATCTGATCAATTTGATTTTGGGAACATTCTCTACTACTGCGATTGCAGTTTATGGAGTATACTTCAAGTTACAGAGCTTTATCTTTATGCCTGTATTCGGTTTGAACAACGGTATTGTTCCGATTGTTGCATACAATTATGGTGCAAAGAAAAAAGACAGAATTACAAAGGCAATCAAGCTGTGTGCCATTGCGGCGGTTGGAATCATGCTTGTGGGACTTCTTGCGTTTGAGATCTTGCCCCGTCAGTTGCTTTCATGGTTCAATGCCACAGACGAGATGTATGCCATCGGTATTCCAGCCCTCCGTCGTATTGCACTTCATTTCCCGATAGCCGCTGTCTGTATCACTTTGATTTCCGTGTTCCAGGCTCTTGGAAAAGGCCTTATGAGCATGATCGTTTCGTTTGTGCGTCAGATTATCGTATTGCTTCCTGCTGCATACCTCCTTTCCCTTACAGGGGATGTAAACAACATCTGGTGGGCATTCATCATTGCAGAAGGTGCCTCGCTGATAACCAGTGCAATCGGAATGCGCATAGTCTACAGAAAAGAGATAAGGAATCTTTAGCAGGAGATCCTAATCATTCCAATTAAATTGAATATTCATATCCTATGAACTCTTTGTTTTTTTGGGCAAGTTCATTCAAATGGATGGAATCTACGTAATCATTTATCGTGGACTCAAAGTTTTTCCAGAATTCACGGCTGCCTTCGGAGATTACGGTGTTGTTCTCAAAATCTCCCAGGGGGCAGAGTTTTCCCTCCATGACGCGAAGTATTTCACCGATTGTATAATCTTGTGGTTGCCTTGTAAGCTTGTAGCCTCCGTTTATTCCCCTTGATCCGTTTACAAGGTGGGCTTTGCTAAGGTGAATCAAAATCTGCTCTAAATACTTTACCGAAAGATTTCTGCGGTGGGAAAGAATTTTTAATGGAATGTACTTGTCGGGTTCTCCCAATGCAAGGTCTTCCATGATCAAAAGTGCATATTGTCCGCGTGTTGAAATCTTGTACATTTTATTTTACCTCCTGAAACGCTTTTGTAATTCTATTAAGTGCTTCCTCCAAAATTGAGCGAGGAGTTGCAACATTTATTCTCTGGTAATATTCTCCTTCAGGTCCGAACATTGTTCCACGGTCGAGCCACACTTTTGCCCTGTTTACGATGATGTCGTCGATTTCAGAATCAGAAAATCCCATGCCGGAAAAATCAAGCCATAGAAGGAAGGTGCCCTCAGGTTCAATCAACCTAACCTTGGGGAGCTTTTGTTTTAGGAATGAGCGTAGGAATTCAATATTGTCCTTAAGGTATGCTTGCAGGTCATCAAGCCATGGTTTGCCATTGTCATAGGCGGCATGTGCGGCTGTCATACCGATAAGGCTTGGTTCGTCGTAACCGGTCTTGTCTTTTTCTATCTTGAAAAGTTTCCTTAGCACAGGATTCTTTATGAAATTCGTGGAGAACTGTAGTCCCGCAAGATTAAAGGTTTTGCTTACGGACATGGAGACAATTGAATTCTCTGCGGCTTCCTTGGATAGGGTTGAAAAAACTGTATGTTTGTTCGGTTCGTAAACAAAGTCATTGTGTATTTCATCGGAAAAGACTATCACTTTATGACGGAGACATATTTCAAGAATCTGTAAAAGTTCATCTTTTGTCCATACACGTCCAACAGGATTATGCGGGCTGCATAGGATAAAAAGCTTTACGTTGTTGTCCGCGATTTTCCTTTCAAAATCTTCAAAATCGATGTAATACTTTCCGTCCTTTTCGTATAGTGAAGAAGTTACCAGATGACGGTTGTTCAGTTCAATCATGTTCTTAAATGGATAATAAACCGGAGTCTGAATCAACACCGATTCGTTTTCTTTTGTAAAAGCCCTGATTGCACATGATATTCCAAAAACAACCCCCGGGGTAGTAACAAGTTCATTGCGCTCTGGAGAAAAATCATGCTCGGTTTGCATCCAGTTTTTCAGGGAATTGAAAAATGAGTCATCTATGCATGAATATCCAAAAACACCATGATCGGTTTTTTTGTGAATGGCTTCCAGGATTGCAGGAGAAGTGGGAAAGTCCATGTCTGCAACCCAAAGCGAAAGTACGTCGGCAGGTTTCCCGCGTATTACGGCAAGGTCGGTTTTTATGGCGTTGGTTCCATGCCGGTCAATGACAGTGTCAAAATTGTATGTCATAAGAACTCCTTGAAAAAAAAAATTTATAAATACCTATTGACTTGCTAGGTTATTTATAGTATAAGAATATATGCCTACTAAGTCAATAGGTTTTATATTAAATTATTAGGGAGCAATTATGGCAAAGATTCTGGACCAACCGCGTTATAAGTGTGCGCTTGCGGCAATGCAGACCGTTCAGGCAATTACCGGTGCAATTCCGATTTTGCATTCCGGACCGGGATGTGCGGCAAAATTAAATGACAACAATGGAACATCAGGACGTTACAGTCCCAACATTTTCCCGTGTACGTCTATCAGTGAAAAGGAAGTTGTTTTTGGAGGAAGTGCAAAGCTCCGTTCAACTATAGAAAATGCCCTTAAGGTTATCGACGCAGACCTGTTTGTGGTTCTGTCCGGCTGTACAGGTGAAATCATCGGTGACGACATTGAGGAAGTTGCGGGTAATTTTGCCGATGCGGAAAAACCTGTAATCTGGGCAAAGACTCCGGGATTCAAGGGAAACAATTACGTAGGCCATGACTGGATTTTAAAGTCGATTTTTGAACAGTATCTTGCTGATGCTGAACCCCAGACGGAAAAGGGCCTTGTAAACCTCTTTGTCGCTCCACCGCAGCAGGACCCGTACTGGCTCGGAAACCTGCGTGAAATCGAAAGCCTTATTTCTGCGATTGGACTAAAGCCGAATACGATTTTTGGTTTTGGACGTGGCCTTGAAAACCTCAAGAAGATTCCCAACGCGGAGTTTACGATTCTGGTTTCACCATGGGCAGGCCTTGACAGTGCAAAGTATCTTGAACGCCGTTTTGGAATCAAGCTGCTCCAGTATCCCGTGCTTCCGATTGGTGCTACGGAAACAACAAAGTTCCTTCGTGCGGTACAGGAATTCACAGGTGCGGACAAGGAACTGGTTGAACGTGTCATAACAGAGAAAGAGGCAGAGTTCTACTATTACATTGAACGCTTTGCCGACACGCTTCTGGAAACAAGAATTCTTGGAAAGCGCTTTACCGTTGTAAGTGACAGCGAATACACGATTGCCGTGACAAAATTCCTTGTAAACGACATGGGCCTGTTCCCGGAAAAAGTTTTCATCACAGATGACGCACCAAAGTCATTCCAGCAGAAAATCTCGGATGAACTTAAAGAATTGAATTACGGAATCAAAGCCGAAGTTCAGTTTACCACGGACGGACACGACATACACGAACAGATAAAGGCTGCTGATTTTGCAGGAACACCGCTCATCATAGGTTCAAACTGGGAAAAGAAGCTTTCACTTGAACTTGGCGCACACTATGTAAACATAAGCTATCCAATGCTCGAAAAACTTGTGATTAACGACCACATAGCAGGATATTCCGGCGGACTCCATTTGCTGGAACAGATTTACACCGCCGCAATGAGCAAACTCAAGCTGTAGGAAAGGAGGACAAACATGCCATTTAATTTTAGCAATGCAAATATAGCAATACGTGAAAACCGCCTTGGTTCGATTACGGGCTTTGTCGGTGACCTAAAGACGCTGGTCAACAAATCAGAAGACGGAACCCTCCGCAACAGGGAAAGGTGTTTCAGCCAGTCAAGTTCATGTCTTTCCGGATGTGCCCTTAATGCCCTTGCCGCCATCAGAAATGTTGCCGTTGTTTATCATGCACCGGCCGGATGTACTGCAATGGCAAGCAACGATGCTGTAAAATTCGGACAGATTGCGGCCAGAGTGAACAAGACCACCAACTCAGTTTTTGTCTGCACGGACTTGAACGAAAAGGACACGGTTTTCGGGGCAACAAATGATTTGAGGAAAATCATCCTCCACACTTACGAAGCCTACAAGCCGGATGCAATCTTTGTTTCCACAAGCTGTGTTTCTGGTGTTACTGGAGAAGACGTAGACGGTGTTGCAAGTGATTTGAATGCGGAACTCCCCATACCCGTAATTCCCGTTCACTGCGAAGGATTCAAGTCACGAATCTGGGCAAGCGGTTTTGACATTTCCGACCACGCGGTCCTGCAGGGAATAGTTCAGCCGCCAAAACAAAAGAGGCGCACAATCAACATAAAGAACTTTTACGAAAGCGCCCGTCCTCAGATTACAAAGATATTCAACGAAGTGTTTGATGCAGAACCTCAATTCCTTTACTGCAATTCCACAATAGAAGAATTGAGCCATTTGAGCGAGGCACTTGCTACTGTCTGTATATGTGGAACCCTCGGTACATATCTTGGCAATGCACTTGAAGAAAAATATGGCGTGCCCTATGTGCGTACGATCAACCACTCTGGTGTTACGGGATTTGAAACATGGCTCCGTGGCATAGGTGATGCAATCGGAAAGCGTGCGGAAGTTGAAGCCTACATCGAAAAGCAGAGGGCGATTTTCATTCCACAAATCGAAGAAGTGACGAAACAGCTCAAGGGACTTCGTGCGGTAATCGGAATGGGACCTGGATTTACATATGAGATTGCACGTGTGCTTCAGGAATTTGGAATGACAGTTGAATATGCACTGGCATGGCATTACGACTACAAGTACGACAACGGCAAGGTTCCACCGGCACTCGAACACCTGTTGAAAACTTCACCGGCAGACATGAAGGTTGCGGTTGCAGACCAGCAGAACTACGAGGTCCTGAACATCCTGAACCACTACAAGCCGGACGTTTACTTTAGCCGTCATCCTGGAACAACAGTCTGGGCAATCAAGCAGGGATTCGCCGCAGTATTCGTTGCAGATGAATATACGGTATTCGGTTATGAGGGAACATTGAGTTTTGCAAAGCTAATCCGCGACACAGTAACCAACCGCAGTTTTGAAAAGAATCTGGCAGCCCGCATCAAGCTTCCATATACAAAGTGGTGGTATGAGCAGAACGCAGACAAATTCATCAAGGAAGAGGCAAAGAAATAAACAACAGGAGGGAAAGGGGAAAGACTTCCCCTCGGTCGCACTTCGTTGCTCCCTACCCCTTCTAGCGGGGGCATCCCCCGCAACGCCCCCAGGGCAACAAGATAAATGGAGGAACTAAAATGGCAAAGATACACGATTCATTAACTGAGCTTGTAGGAAACACACCTCTTGTAAGGCTTCACGGATACGAAAAAAAACTTGGGCTCAAGGCACACATACTTGCAAAGGTTGAATACTTCAACCCGATTGGAAGCATCAAGGACAGGATTGTTCTCCGCATAATTGAAGATGCAGAACGCGAAGGAAAAATCAAGCCGGGTGTAACAACCCTCATCGAATACACCAGCGGAAACACGGGAATCGCAGTAAGTGCAATCGGTGCGATGAAAGGCTATAAGGTTCAGATCTATCTTCAGGAAGGAGTAAGTCAGGAACGCCTCCAGGTGATGAAGGCATTTGGCGCAAACGTACAGAAAATCAGCGAGGTTCCGGAATTGCAGGAAGAACTCAAGGCGACCAACAATGACTTTGTGGCGGCAACCAACATATTAAAGCAGCATATCCGTGACAGGCAAACTGCAGGTGACAGCATCTTCTTCGTTGACCAGATGATAAACCCTCTGAATCCAACAGCACATCATGATACTACCGGAGTTGAAATCTGGGAGCAGACAGGCGGTGATTTGGCGGCAGTGGTAAGTGCGGTAGGAACAGGCGGAACAATCCGTGGCATAAGCGATTACATCAAGGCCCAAAGCAAGGACGTAAAGGTCATAGCCGTTGAACCTGCATTGGACGCAGGTGCCCTGACCGGAATCCACAACTTTACCGAAGTTCCAAACGAACGTGTTCCAATCACTTTGCGTGACACAAGCGGAGTTTATGATGAGGTTCTTTCTGCCACAGTAAAGCCATCTTTTGAGGCGGCCAGAACGGTTGCAAAAACAGACGGCGTATTGGTTGGTAACTCAAGCGGTGCGGCATTGTGGGGAGCAACAGAAATTGCAAAACGTCCGGAGTTTGAAGGAAAGAACATCGTTGTTGTCTTCCCGGATACTGGCCTAAGATATTTGAGCACGGATCTTTTTAAGGAATGACGCTTCAACAGATAAAATATGTCATAGGGGTTGCTTCGTGCGGCTCCTTTAACAAGGCATCGGAAAAGCTTTATATTTCTCAACCATCTTTAACCAGCAGCGTACATGATTTGGAAGACGAGTTGGGATTTGCCATCTTCAAGCGGACTTCACGGGGAACGACAGTCACTGAACGCGGTGTAGATTTTCTTAACGAAGCAAAGGAACTTTATCAAAGATACGAAGGCATTGTAAAAAAATATTCGGTGCACGAGAAAAAAACATTTTCGGTTTCTGCGCTTTACTATGCTTTTGCACGAAAGGCCTTTATTCAAATTGTAAAGGATTATTCTGGAACGGATTATGATTTTTCATTTGGAGAAAAAAAAGCTTCGGATGTAATTGATGATGTAGCGGAAGGGAAGAGTGACATAGGAATCCTGTATTTAAGCGAAACAAATCGTGAGGCAATTTCTAAACACCTTGAATCACACTCATTGCAATTTCATCACCTTACTGAATGCAACGCGTTTGTGTACCTTCATAAAAATCATCCTCTTGCAAAAAAACAAAGTCTTTCTCTAGATGAACTTACACCATATCGTTTTGTTACCTTTGACACCGATGATGTAAAATCATTTTTCTCTGATGACGTGATTGAAAAACATGCATTGGATAAGGCCATTACTGTTGCAGATCGTTCAACAGAACTGGACCTGCTTGAAAAATTGAACGGATACACATTTCTTTCGGGGGTATTTGGAGAAGATCAGAATGACCCTACGGAAAGCTTTGTATTGATACCACTGAAAAACCCTGATGGTAAAATCAGCCACAGCTTTGAACTTGGATACATTACTAAAATCGGTACGCACATGGACAACATCTGCCTGATTTACATTGATGCAATCCGGCGTTTTCTTAACATCGCGGGCTTTACCTGTTAATCTTTTTTATGCGTCTAAAACAAACTCGGCTGCAAGGGATTGTCTTCAGGGAATTCTTCCATCCACTTGAATACAGAATCTGTTCCAAGCATGATTCCGTTTGACTTGCACAGTCTGGAAAGATGGGCCATGAGTTCAGCATCATGCGGGCTTGAACATACATAGCTGTAACCAAAACTCTTTATGTAGCGTTCCTTTATTCCGGCAAAACTTGCATTCCTTTTTGCAATCTTATCCAGGGCATCATAAAAGTATTCGCGGTTTCCTTCACGCAGGGTTAAGCCAATCCCAAAACAGAGCATAGCCTTTACTCCTGCCCTTGCACAATAGTCAACAATTCCCTCGACATTTTCTTTTGTGTCGTTGATAAATGGCAACAGTGGACTGAACCATACCACAGTTGGAATGCCATGTTTTTTACATTCACACAAAGCCTCAAAACGTTTGCTTGTAACACAGACGGCAGGTTCCACAAGACGACAGAGATTATCGTCAGCGGTGGTAAGAGTCATTTGGACAACGGCCTTGGTCTTGCGGTTGATTTTTTCAAGAAGATCCATGTCCCTGAGCACAAGATCAGACTTGGTTTGAAGCGTAACCCCAAAATTGTAACGTTCGATTATTTCAAGGCAACGGCGCATGAGGCCAAGGTCTTTTTCCAGCGGTATGTAAGGGTCGCACATTGAACCAGTTCCAATCATGCATCGTTTTCGTTTTTTCCTGAGGGTTTCTTCAAGAAGCTCCGGGGCATTTTGCTTTACTTCTATATCTTCAAAGTCATGGGTAAACTGATAGCACTTGCTTCGTGAGTCACAGTAAATGCATCCGTGCGTACATCCCCGGTAAATATTCATGCTGCGTGGAGTAAGGATTGTCTTGGCGTTTACAAAGTGCATGACAGGTCCTCCAGAAGTTCATGTTTATAGACTTTTTCTTGGGTTGATTCGCGGACAATTTTCCAGAGTCGTGCGGCAGTTTTTAGTTTATCCGGATAACATGCAGTTGCGGGGTCTGCACAAAATTCATGAAAGAATTTGTTCCATTGCAGGGAGATTTTGTCATATCTTGCATAAGTCTTTTTGCCGTAATAGATGTCAAGGAGGTCTCCCAGCGTAAAGTTTTCGTCCTGTTCCTGCTTTACTTTTTTTACGGTGGCCACCATGTCCACGTTGAATTTAAAATTCTTAATGCCCGTCTGTTCAATAAAGAAGTCTCGGAAACGCGGACCAAAAATAAAACCGCATTCTATAAGGCCCGTGTTCAAAGTGAGTGGGAGTTTTGATTTTACGGATGCCTTTTTGACATGTGCTTTTTTAGGCCGGATTATGTTTCCCTTAAAGTATTCTTCGATGTTGTGGTTTAATTCCGCCTTCAAGCCAGATGAATCGATTCCATGTGATTTACAAATCTGCTGGAGTTCTTCGCGGTACCAGTAGTATCTGGAGAATTCTTCAAATGTCTTTATATCATCAAAGTCTGGACGCTTCATCTTTATTCCTTATGAGCGGTGATTATCGTATAGCTGTAGGCATTCACAGTAATGATACAACCATCAATTGTAACATACCAGTTTTTGCCCCTGCGTGTGATTATTGCCCTGTCATCCAGTATTCTCTTTCGGCACCAGGCAACGACATCTCCGACATCTTCACCATGCGAGAGGTTGCGCCTTATGCGGTCAACTCCCATTGGTGTTGTATGAAGTTTTTCTATGTTTTCTATTAAGTCATTTTTCATCTAATTCTTCCTTACTGGATGCCGAATCACAGTTTTAAGTTTTTCCGGAGCAGTTTTACGAGGATCACTCAAATAGATTTCATGGTGAAGCCTTGTGGAGGAAAAATCGAGTACATATCCATTTGCAGTTGCATAATCATCCATCAGTTTTATTGTTGCTGGCTCGTCATCGTATGAACCAACATGCATGATCTGAACACAATCACCTTCTTCAATAGTGAACAATTCTGCCCGTGAACAATCTATGCCTTTTTTAGCGGTGGCTGCTTCTTTTGCCCAGTCAAAGTCTTTTTGCGTTACAAAATCAGGGAGCCGGATTACAGAAATCCAGTTGAATGAAGATTTGTCGGTATAATCGAAACCCGGAACAATAGATCCATTCTTTTCCTGCCACCAGAAACCTTCAAGAGGGGGAACCACAAAGTCAAAGTAACCGTCTATCCTATGGTCTCCCATTTTACTCATTTTGATTGCATACGAGATTGCATATTGTACCGCCAGAGCATCCTTGTATTCGCCTTCTTCTTCGTTTGGGTTTCCCTTTCCACGAACGGCAACAAACTGCATTTTGGGGATGTGCACAATCTGGGGTTCCTTTGATGGTAGATAAAACTCTTTGAATTCTTTTTTATAGTCAAATGCCATAATTCACCTCTTTTTCTAGGATAAATTATACAGCCTTAAATATGACAACAAGATGTCATATATTATTTTTTGTATAATTCCGTTACACATTTTGCCATTTGTAAAACCTTGTCTTTGATTCCTTTGGGTGAAATTATTTTCATGCCCGGGCCAAAACTCAGGAGCATTCCACACAGCCATGCTTCATCTGGAGCGGAAAAAACTGCCGTAATGCTTCCGTCTTTGTGGGAATTGATTTCGGAACATGCAAAGGAATCCAAAAAGTAAAATGCCCTGCCTGCGGATATCCTTGCCTTGATTTGAATGAGTTTTTGTTTTGCTTGAGTGTCTGGGTTTGTTGAATCTTTTACATGACCTGCATCTTTCATCATTACATTTGCGGTTCTGCCTGTCTGTTCAACATTCACCATGCGGCTGAGTTTAAAATATCTTTCTGCCTTTCTTGAAGTGCACCAGCCCAGAAGGTACCATGCTTGTCCACGATATACGAGCTTCCACGGATGCACTGTCCTGTGTTCGGATTTGCCGCTGCTACTGTAATAATCAAAGGAAAGCTGACGTTTTTTCAAGATTGAATCCCTGAGCATGCCAAACAGTTTCCTTACCCCGTGACCTTCGGGACTCCATGGCGAAAAATCAACTTCAAGCCAATCCGTATCATCCTGAACCAGACGTGAAAGTTTTTCTGCTGCCTTGACGTTGGCATTAAGGGACGCAGACTGATTACCGCTCAAACTGTTCAAGGCCTTTACGCTGGACAAAACAGCAAGACGCTCTTCTTCAGAAAGCACGGTCTTATCAAGGGCATAGTTTTCGGAAATTGCAATGCCACCATCACGTCCCCTTACGGCATAAACAGGAACTCCAGCTGCAGATAGGGCTTCCATCCAGCGGTACACTGTCCTTGTAGAAACCCCAAAGCGTTCCGACATTTCTTTGGCCGTAACTTGTTTTTTTTCAATGAGGATATAAACAAATTCAAAAAGCTGGTCCATCTGCATGTAAACATTATAACATGAATGTGGCTATCTAAAAAGTATTGTCATCCTGAACTTGATTCAGGATCTAAACATACAAGCTTAAGATTCCGGATCAAGTCCGGAATGACAGCTTATTTAAATCAATTCCCTGATTCTATATTTTACTCCAAGGCTTTCACAAATCTTGCGGCAGTTTTCTTCGTCTTCTTTGGTGATTGTTGTTGATACTGTGGTCATGGTTACGTTGGGGACATGCTTTACGGCACAGCGGGCAAAATCCAGCATTGCGGAATGCGACTCTTCTCCAAACTTTGGGCGTACGCGTTCAGCATATATTTTGGGATCACTTGAATTGAGGCTGATTGAAACTGCATCTATCAGGCCTTCAAAAAGTGGGGTAATGTCTTTTTTGTTAATCAAATTGCCAAGTCCGTTTGTGTTTATCCTGATTGGTTTGTCCGTCTTTTCCTTAAGGAATCTGGCTGTTTCAAGAAGGACATCAAGGGCTTCCGTTGGCTCTCCAAAACCGCAGAAAACAAACTCACTGTATTTTTCCAAATCTTCGGCAAGCAGGGCCGACTTTACTTCTTCAAACGAAGGCTCATGATCAAGCCACAGAGAATCTTCAACATAAAATTTTTCATTTCTCTGGCGGATGCAAAAAGTACACGCACAGGGACATCGGTTTGTAAGGTTAAAGTAAAGTCCAGAATGAACCGGATATACAATTTTCATCATGTCTTTTCCCTCTTTCGACAAACAATAGCTTTTTACGTGTTTTCTGTCAACAAAATTCACGAATCTTAAGGCTTAGCAACCTGGTTATAGAAAATGCCTATAACTTCAATCAAAAAAATATATTATACAAATCCGAGTATATTTTGTATAACATACTAAGTTAGTAGGTAATTAAACGCACCTGCATACCAAGTTTTTATGAGGTACAAAATGAAAGACAAGACGCAAACAATAAAATCAATACTTTACCGTGCGTTTCCCGTTCTGGGAGTACTTTTTGCACTTTTAATCCAAAAGACAGTTCCCGACAGCAAACTGCATCCGGCTGCAACCCGTCCTTACTACAGCAATCTGCTTTTGATTCTTTTGGGGATTGCATTTCTTTTTTTCATCATTTCGTTTTTCGTCCCTCGCCTGAACAAATCACTCCAGCACAAGGGACCATTTCTTTTTGGTTCTGGAATTCTACTTGCGGTGTTAAACCTCATTACGGCAAAGTTTGCCCTTCTTCCCGTAATCTTTTTCCCGAGCTTTGACAACATACTTTCAATTTTTGCGGAACAGACTGACCTGCTTTTAAAATGCATCTGGTATTCGTTTAAGCTTTTGCTGCTTGGTGTTTTCTGGGGAATTACGGTCGGCTTCATCACTGGGGTGTGCCTTGGCTTTTCAAAAAAGGTCTACTACTGGATCAACCCCTACATCAAGCTCATTGGTCCTATTCCCGCAACTGCATGGATTCCTCTCGTGCTCACTACATTCCCGACGACATTTGGAGCAAGTGTTTTCATCATAGCTCTGGCAGTCTGGTTTCCGGTACAGCTCATGACAAGCTCCGGCATTCAGAATACAGGTAAGGTTTATTTTGAAGTGGGGCGAACCCTTGGTGCAGGTACTTTTTTCCAGGTGTTCCGAATTGCAGTTCCCGCAGCGTTGCCAAATATTTTTCAGGGTGTGTTCAATGGAATCTGTGCGGCTTTCATCGCGTTGATGACGGCGGAAATGTTTGGTGCAAAATATGGAATCGGCTGGTACATCAGCTATCAAAAGGCAATGATGCTCTACTCGGGTGTTTATGCAGGTTTGATTTTGATTGCGGTGTTCTGTACGGTCATCATCACGGCGTTGTTCAAGGTCAGGTCAAGGGTGTTGAGCTGGCAGAAAGGTTTGATCAAGTGGTAAAGAGAGGTGTCATCCTGAACTTGATTCAGGATCTGAACATGCAAGTTTAAGATTCCGGATCAAGTCCGGAATGACAGAGAGGTAGTACAATTACGTCATCCTGAACTTGATTCAGGATCTGAATTATGACAGAGAGGTGAATATGTCTGGAGAAATAAAAATAAACAGTGTGACAAAAACATTCAATCAGGGAAGCGCAGAAGAAGTTACGGCGTTAAACGGTGTGGACTTTACGATTCCGGCTGGCAGCTTTGTTTCGCTCATTGGTCCGTCAGGATGTGGAAAGACAACCTTGCTCCGTTGCATTGCAGGACTTGAGACACCGACATCAGGTGAGGTAAATGTAGACGGTGAAAAAATAACCAAGCCAGGAAGCGACCGTGGCTTTGCATTCCAGCAGGCAAACCTTTTTCCGTGGCTTACGATTCGTGACAACATTGCATTTGGACTTCGTGCACGACACATATACAAAAAGCAGAAGGAAGATGTGGACAAATTCATAAAGCTTGTGGGACTTGAAGGTTTTGAAAAATCATATCCGCATCAGCTTTCCGGAGGAATGAACCAGAGGGCAAGCCTTGCACGCGCACTTGTGGGACATCCAAAAATCCTTTTGCTGGACGAACCTCTTGGAGCTCTGGACGCATTTACGCGGATGACAATGCAGGATGAGATACTCCGCCTGTGGAAGGAACACAACACCACGATGGTAATGGTCACTCACGATGTGGACGAGGCCGTTTACCTTAGCGATTACGTTGTTGTAATGTCACCCCGCCCTGCAAAGGTTGAGGAGATAATCAAAATCGATTTGAGTCATCCAAGGGCTAGAGGTCAGGACGTCTTCTTAAAATACCGCACCAAGATTCTGGAAATCCTCGATTACGCAGGAAAAGTTCATGAAGTGGAATACGCAATTTGATGTTCATGCTCACATCTAAAATCCGGCACATCCTCTTTTCACCTGATTCCATTTAGATTATACTTTTATTCGTGCGGAGGGTTTAATTAAAGGAGAGCAAATGCCCAGGATTATTGGATTATGGATAGCCGGCATCATTTTAGGTTTTGTCGGCATAGTTCTAAAAGAGCTGTACAGGCCTGTTCAGAGGGCGGCAGATTTGTTTTTGACGATGTACTTTCTGCTTACAGTGTTCATACATTTGGCTGCCATCTTTTTTACCGGTCAAAAGTCTCCGTTTGCGGCAACAATCGCTGCAATGATTTTCCTTTACTACTGGCTTCATTTTGCACCTTATTATCCACATAGCGATCCTGCTGGGAACGGCATGGCACTTGGCTTCCGCTCATTTTATATAATTGTTGCATGCATTGTCTGGGGAATCATTTCATTTCTTTTGATAAAGTTTCTTAAGCCGAATGGTGACAGAGTGGGTTTGTATATTGTATTGGGCATAGCAGCAATCGTCGGTCTATACAATGTTTTTGCGAATCGAAAATCCTTTTTGTCCGGAGATGCATTTGAAGAGGATGCAAGATGGGCTCGCATGCGGGTGGATGATTACAGAAAGTCCTTTTTTAGAAAAAGCATGGTAGAAAAAAACGACTCGTGGGAAGCAAAGGAATTGGATGCGGTACCAGAAGAAATTGAACATTGGGATTTATACGGAAGCAATAGCATCAGGATTACAACATATGGACAGTATCCCTGCTTATTGTTGGAAGGAAACTTTGGCTTAACAAGTGAAATATCTGATATCCAACGCACAGGATTCAATTTCGGATATCTTGGATATGCAGATGGTGAAGATTCAGATGATGATGCGTCGTTTGTCCCAAAGAATATGACACTGGTGTGGTACGATATTTCGGAAGGAAAAACTTATAAAATACAAACTGAATTACCAAAGGAACTTAACAGATATTTTGAAGATACTGAGCGATTCCGATATGATGACATAGAATTCAGGATCATGCCGACGGGAAGAGTCTTGATGTTCCATAACATGTTCAATCAAATTCACAACATCATGATCGATTATCCTCTGCAGGGAGAAGTTACAGGCGGTTATGAAAAAGCAATTTCAGATCTGATACAAAAGGAAAAGGTCGATGTTAAAAAATACGGCAATATAAAAGTTTCTTCAGCTAGCATCATCAATGATTATCAAAAACGTTTCAAGTACCAGATCAATTTTCAATCGGAAAACGGAAGCTTTGATATAACAAAGACCATATGCAATTTCTTCAATGGCGAAAAGATTCTGTCAGGCGATAAATGGAATGAGGAAATGGACCCGTCACGGATAAAGGATGTTTTCTTGAGGTTTGAGGATGAACGGATGCGATATGCATGCTTTGTCTATTTTGATGAAGATGAGGTAATAAAGGCATTTGAAGATGTCTTCGATGCAAAAGATGACGATACTCATGGTGAATTTACTGTAACGGTCGGAAATGATAAGGATGCTTTTTCATTTGCATTAACGGATGGCAAAAAACACTGTGAGCTTAAGAAAAGTGAAATCAGGCTTTATACGGTCGATGAAGATGAAAGGGGAAAGCTTGTCTTTAAAAATTATACGGGTAAGCATAAAAACCTGTTAAATGCTCTTGCCGGCAAAACGTCCAACTAAAGAAGCTTTAATGTTTCGTTCATGCTTCCTGTTCTGTAGCCCTGCAAATCCATGGAGACATAGTTGAATCCGATCTTCTTGAATTCGCTTACAATCGTTTCGTGCTTTTCAAGAAGCTTTTGGAATTCATCCGGGTTTACTTCGATTCTTGCAATGGTTCCGGAAGTTTCGCCATTTCCAAAACTGTGGATCCGTACGCGTTCCTGGACAAAACCCAAATCGATGAGGAGCTGTTCCGCCTTGTCCACCATGTCAAGTTTTTCCACCGAGATGGTTTCGCCATAAACAAAGCGGCTTGCAAGGCAGGCAAAACTCTGCTTTTTCCATGTATCCAAACCAAGCTCTTTTGAAATTGCCCTGATTTCCGATTTCCATAAATTGCATTCACGCAGGGGACTCTTTACACCGAGTTCTGCAATGGCCTGTAAGCCCGGCCTGTAATCTCCATTGTCGTCAAGATTGCTTCCCTCGCATACATAAGGAATATTGTACTGTCCGGCTACTTCAATTATCCTTTCAAAAAGTTCACGCTTGCACAGGTAACAGCGGTTCTTTGGATTTTGCGTAAATCCCGGAATGTTCAGTTCTTCTGAATCTATAAAGACATGTTCAATTCCTTCTTTTTTGCAGAAATCGGAGGCCTCGGTTTTTTCCCTTGCCGGAAATGAATGTGAACGTGCGGTTACTGCAATGGCCCTGTTGCCCAAGACATCATGAGCCACCTTGAGCATGAGGGTGGAATCTACCCCGCTGGAAAATGCGATTGCGGCACTTCCCAAATCCTTAAAGTAATCCTTGAGCGCTTGGTATTTCCTGTTTAATTCTTCCGTCATGTTTCCCTCCGGCTGTCTTGATTATATCAATATGAGGGCTTTTGCTCTACAATCATGCAAAACATCAAATCATAAAGCATATATAAAAAAGCTATACCCGCCATAAAAAAATAATATTTCACAGACATGAGCATTTTTGATATAACATACTAAACCACTAGGTTATAACTTTTAGAGGAGGACAGAATAATGAAAAAATCAATTTATGCCGTTGGACTGGCACTTGTGGCACTGGCAGCATTTGTTTCATGCAGTAAAAAAGAGGCTTCAGCAGATGCCGGCTCATCTCCAGAACAAAAAATCGTACGCATCAACTTTTCTACGGGAAGCCTGTGTCATGCACCGGTTCATGTTGCAATGGCGCTTGGCCTGTTTGACGAAGAACTTGAGAAGATCGGACAAAAGGCGGAATACGTTCAGGTGGTAGAAGGGGGAGCGACTCTTGGTGAAATGATTGCTTCGGGCAAGGTGGATGCGGGATACGGCCTTTATGCCACACAGCTTCAGGCAATCGAAAACGGCCTGCCCATCTCGTTTACTTCCGGAATCCATACGGGATGCACAAAATATTACGTGCGTGCGGACAGTGACATTTATTCCGCGGCGGATTTGCGTGGAAAGACAATCGGTGTTCCGGGACTTGCAGACAGTGCCGTGATGAACCTAAAACGCAAGCTGATTGATGTGGGAATTGGTGTTACAGCCGACAACAACGAGGTGGAATTCATCGCCTATGCATCAGCCGATCTTGCAATTGCACTTAACAATGGGGCGGTTGACGCAATCGGTGCGCATGACCCTGTTGCAACAAAGGGAGAGCAGGCATACGGTTTCAGGAAGATTCTGGATACTGGAACTGACGAAAAATTTGTAAACGAATATTGCTGCCAGCAGTTTGTAACCCACAAGCTTCTGGAAGAAAATCCTGCAGGAGCCGCAGCGGTTACACGTGCATTACAGAAGGCCGCCGCATACGTTGAGGCAGAACCCCGTGCCGCAGCCCAGCTTCAGATAGAAAACGACTATGTGGCGGGAGACCTTGACTTTAACGCAGCACTTCTTGAAGAACTGTTCTATCAGCCAAGCCGTTCACTGGGAAAGAAGACCTTTGAGGCAGCCGCACGTCAGCTTCAGGAAGCGGGAGTACTCAAGGCATCAACCAACATCGACAAGTTTATAGAAGACGGCTACATTGAACTGTATGGAGTACCGGACGGATACACCTATGACAGTGCGACAAAGACATACAAAGAGATAAACGGTTCGCGGACATAGAGACGCATTAATCAACGGCATGGACATGTGTTAATGAAGGGCATAGACATGTATCATTGCCGGACTCGATCCGGCAATCTTACGTTGACATGACAGAATAGCGAGAGATTATCGGGTCAAGCCCGATAATGACAGGAGATCACGACGATGACTGACGGTCACGATGATGACTGAGGTCACAATGATGACTGACGGTCACGATGATGGCGTGGATTACAAAGGAGGTTTTACAATGAAAAACATAAGGATTATTTTATCAGGACTTACCGCAGTGCTTGGATTGCTGGTTGGCATTGCACCCTACACATTCGCCAAAGTTTGCGGAATGGCAAACATGCACTGCCATAAGGTTACTGCCCCAACAGTTCTGGTTTTTGGAATATTGATTTTCGTAATTTCACTAATAGAGACAGTTCTTTTATGGAAAAAGCGATAACTGTAAAAAGCCTTGCGCTTTCCAACATCAGGAAAAAGCCGTACCGTACGACAGCACTCACAATTCTGGTTGCACTTGCTTCCGGGGTGCTGTTTGGTACGCTTCTGTTGACGGCAAGCATAAAAGGCGGGCTCAGCGGGATAAAGAACAGAATCGGTGCAGACCTGATGATAGTACCGGAAGGTTACGAGGCACAGGCAGAAAGTGTCCTGCTTTCCGGTGAGCCTAATTATTTTTACATGGACAGGTCCATAGAGGAAACCGTCCGTGGAATTCAAGGAGTGGGAGAAGTAAGCAGCCAGTTTTATCTGACAAGCCTGAGTGAAAGCTGCTGTGATTTCCCGATTCAGATAATCGGCTTTGATCCTGAGACTGATTTTATCGTAAAGTCATGGGCAAGCAAAAAAGTAAAAGGCTCTGATGATGATGAGCTGATTCTTGCGGGAAGCAGCATTACGACAGAAAAAGACAGCGTGCGTTTTTTTGAGCATACACATAAGGTTAGCGCCCGTCTTGCAAAAAGCGGTACAGGCATGGACAACGCAATCTACACAGACATCTCCAACCTTGAGCAGATTTTTGAAGATGCAAAGGCCAAGGGTTTCGGATTCATCTCTGATGGAAATGCAAAGTCAAAGACGAGCGTAATTTTTGTAAAGCTTGCACAGGGAGTAAAACCGGACAGCGCGGCGGCACGCATAAAGGGTGCAGTCTCCGGCATACAGGTGATTCAGAGTGACAAATTCGTCTCAAGCCTTATGGACAGCATTTCGTCCTTCCTGATTTTTTTACATGCGGTAAGTGTAATCGTCGTCCTGATTACGGTGCTTACTCTTTCGATTGTGTTCAATCTTTCCATAAATGAGCGTCTGCGGGAATTCTCCATCCTGCGTGTTCTGGGGGCGGATTTTAAAAAGCTGCGTTCGATTGTGTTTGCGGAGGCAGGCCTGATTGGAAGCCTGGCTGCAGTTCTTGGCATATTCCTGAGCACGCTGATTTTGCTTCCATTCAATGTTTTGATTTCGGAGAAACTCAACATGCCTTTTGTCTTGTCAGGGGCAGGGCCGCTGGCTCTTTTTGCACTGGTGACTTTTGCGGTTCTTGTCGGTGCATGTCTTGTTGCATCTGTGTCGGGTGCAGTCAAGGTTTCCAAGCATGAAGTATATCAGGGAATTAAATAGAATGATAAAGGCGGAAAATCTTTCAAAATCATTTATAACACCACGCGGAAGAATTGATGTTCTTAGGGATATGAGTTTTTCAATTTCCAAAGGATCATTTGTGGGTGTAACTGGAAAGTCCGGGGCAGGAAAAAGTACTTTGCTTTCGATAATTGCGGGTCTTCAAAAGCAGGATTCCGGAAGCCTGATGATAAACGGCACGGAGCTTGTCACTTATGATGACAAAAAATTGAGCGCATTCAGGAATAAGAACATCGGTTTTATTTCACAGGAACAAAGCTTTCTGGAAAACTTTACTGTTCTTGATAACGTAAGGCTGCCTGCATTCATCGGTGGAAAGTCATGCGACACGAATGTACAGGAGATAACGCAAAGGGCAAACGAACTTCTTGATTCTCTTGGCATCGCACACCTTGCACAAAACTATCCGACCACACTTTCCGGAGGTGAAAACCACCGCGTCCTGATTGCACGTGCATTGATAAATGACCCGCCTGTAATCCTCGCCGATGAACCCACCGATTCCGTGGACACCGAGCAAACCCAGTCCATAATCAGGATATTCCGCCAACTTGCCGACCAGGGAAAGACAATCCTTATGGCAAGCCACGACCCCGAGGCCCTGAAGCTGTGTGACGGTGAGATAAAGGTTTAGAGGGGGGTGTAATATATGGGAAATTAGGGGAAATCAGGGGAAAATTTCCCCAATTTTATTGACTTCATAATTATTTCGTGTTATCCTTTATTTATGATAGAAGAAGCTCCTAAAAAAGCCAGGACAAGTGAAGTTTTCCGTATTCTCATGAATCCATTATATGTTTCTGCTATTGAGAAAATCAATGATGAGTATTATTACTGGGACAAGGTAAAATATCATGTTCCCAAAGGATTAAAGCCGGAAGATTTTTGGAATGCTGTAAAACAAACCCGTATTATTGGGGGCAATACATATAAATTTTCTGCCTGTACTTTTTTTTATAAAGAAACAAATATGATGCAGTCTCTGTTGCATAATTTTGACATGAACTTTGGTGGTACGATAGCTTCTTCAAATATTATTTCCAGTAAAAATAGACAGTATTATCTTTTAAGTTCAATTATGGAAGAAGCAATTGCTTCCAGTCAGATGGAAGGCGCTTCAACTACAAGAAAAGTTGCAAAAGAGATGCTCAGAAAACAGGCAAAACCAAAAGATAAAAGCCAGCAGATGATATTAAATAACTACAATACAATCCGGTATCTTTCTGAACATAAAGATGATGATTTTTCTCCGGAATTATTACTTGAAATACATAAACAAATTACAGAGAAAACTTTGGATAAACCTGAAGATGAGGGTCGGTTTCGAACAGATAATAGTATTCATGTTATGAATGTTATGACCGGAGAAGTTGCACATGAGCCACCATCATATACTGTAATTAAACCGACGATAAAAGAGCTCTGTAAATTTGTAAATACTGAGTCTCGTAGTTTTGTTCATCCAATCATCAAAGCCATTATTCTTCACTTTATGATTTCGTATCTTCACCCTTTTGTAGATGGAAATGGAAGGACTGCCCGTTCTCTTTTTTACTGGTACATGCTCAAAAAAGGATATTGGCTTACAGAATATCTTTCTATCTCGCGTATTATCTATAAATCAAAAGTTCAATATGAAAAAGCCTTTTTGTATACAGAACATGATGGTAATGATTTGGGATATTTTATTCATTATAACCTTAACATTCTGAACAAAGCTTTTGAAGAATTAAAGATTTATCTTGAACGCAAAGCAAAAGAGAATATGGCAATATTGGAATATAGAATCTCTGGCTTAAATGAACGCCAGATTCAGATTGTAAAAATTTGTACAGAAAAACCTAATTCAATGTTTACAAGCAAAGATCTGGAAACAAGATTTAATGTTTCTGTAAAAACAATCCGTTCGGATTTGGAAGGATTGGTTTCTGTCGGTTTGATGGAAACAGTCTCTTTGAATAAAAGGCTTACAGGATATACCCGAAGTAAAAACTTTGAAATAAGATTAAGGGAAATTAGAGGAAATTAGAGGAAAATTTCCCCTAATTTAAATAATATGCACAAACGAAGAATCACAACGTTTTTGCTGCGTTTCAGAAACGGTTGTATGCGGCTTAGCCTGTCACCTACTCCAATGCCTGCTGCAGATCTGCAATCAAATCATCGACGTTCTCTATGCCTACAGAGAGGCGCAGGGTTTCCGGGGTGATTCCGTTTTTAAGGCGGAGTTCTTCGGGAACGTCTGCATGGGTTTGGGTTGTCGGATAGGTGATGAGGGTTTCGACACCGCCCAGGCTTTCGGCATATTTTATGAGGCGCACTTTTTCCAGAACGGAAAGGGCCTTTTCCACAGAGTTAAGCCTGAATGTGACCATTGAGCCAAAACCGCGGGACTGTTTTTTCATCACTTCATGTCCGGGGTGTTCAGGCATTCCCGGGTAAATCACTTTTGTCACGCATTTTTTTGTCTTGAGCCATTCAACGATTTTTGCGGCATTGGACTGGGCCTTTTCCATGCGGATTGCAAGGGTCTTTATTCCACGGAGGACAAGCCAGCTGTCAAATGGTGGTAGCCCCGAACCTGTGGTCTTTATCAAAAAGCGGAGTTTCTCCTGAAGCGTTTCATCTTTTATGACTATGAAGCCTGCCAGTGTGTCGTTGTGGCCCGCAAGGAATTTTGTTCCGCTGTGGACTACGACATCTGCCCCAAGATCAAGGGGTGTCTGGAAATACGGTGACATGAAGGTGTTGTCCACGATTAGAAGAAGATTGTGCCGGTGTGCGAGTTCTGCCACAACAGAAATATCCGTCACGTTCATCATGGGGTTTGTCGGGGTTTCTATGTAGATTGCCCTGGTCTCTGGTTTTATGAGGGATTCAATGTCATCCTGCGAACAGTTTGTGCGTGTAAACCTGATTCCGTTTTTAACTGAAACATTGTCGAACAGCCTGATTGTTCCGCCGTATAAGTCTGAATCTACGATGAGGTGGTCACCTGGTTTGAACAGTTCCATGAGGAGTGTGATGGCCGCCATTCCGGTTGAAAGTGCAAATGCGTCCGTACCGTGTTCCAGCTGGCATACGACTTTTTCCAATTGCTCGCGTGTGGGGTTTTGCAGTCGTGAATAGTCGAATCCTGTGCTTTTTCCTACTCCGGGATGTGCGTAAGTTGCGGTCTGGTAAATCGGAAAACTGATTGCTCCATAATGTAGTGATGCTGACTTTTCGTCGCGTGCTTGTGTTTCGGATTCAAGGTGAAGGCATTGTGTTTCTATTGAAAATGAACTGTTCATATCAGGCAACCCCAGATTTAGTTTTCTTCAAACTTTGTATAATATGCGGCAAGTTTTTCCAGTGCCTCTTGAATGGGAAGCTCTATGTCGAATACGCTTACTGCATTCCGTTCAAACTGGCGGCGGACATTCTGACCTACCTGTGCGGCAACGATGGAACGGCAGTCCAAAAGAAGTTCCACACGAGGAGACGCAGGACCTCCTGAACTGCCACAGCCGTTTCCTCCACCGCAGCCACCGCATCCGCCGCCAAAACCACCGCCGCATCCTGTGGGAGACGTGTCATCTGAGGCCTGTTCAGAATTTGGGGCATCACGGTTTTCCAGAAATGCAAAATGGCCGCTTTCCAGTTCATAGATTGCGAACTGTTTTGCCTGGCCAAAGTGAAGGTCTATGTTTATTCCGTCAGATGATGCTATTGCAACCTTTATTCCCATAGGATACTCCTGGGCATAGGAATTGTCTAAAAAAATGTCATGCCGAACTTATCAACTGTCATGCTGAACTTGATTCAGCATCTTAACATGCAAGCTCTGGATTCCGGGTCAAGCCCGGAATGACGTTCGCCGTCATGCTGAACTTGATTCAGCATCTTAACATGCAAGCCCGGAATGACACTTTTTTTACAACCCTAATGGATAGCCCTTTTAAATCTTGTAATCGTCCTCAATTGCATCCATAAGGCCGTATTCAAGAAGAATTTCCTCCAGACGGTCCTGGGTCATCGGGGTCGGAATTGTAAATGTCGTGTTGTTGATTACGGCCTCGGCAAGATTCCTGTATTCCTGTGCCTGTGCTGAATCTGGCTTGTATTCGATTACTGTCTTGCGGTTGATTTCTGCACGCTGAACGATGTTGTCGCGGGGAACGAAATACAAGAGCTGGGTTCCAAGTTCCTTGCTGAATGCACGTAGCAAATCAAGCTCGCGGTCTACGTTGCGGCTGTTGCAGATGATTCCACCAAGACGTACTCCACCTGCCTTTGCATAACGGCTGATTCCCTTTGCAATATTGTTGGCGGCATAGAGGGCCATCATTTCTCCTGAGGCAACGATGTAAATCTCCTTGGCCTTTCCCTCGCGGATCGGCATTGCAAAACCACCGCAAACTACGTCACCAAGAACGTCATAGAAAACAAAGTCCAGGTCATCGGTGTATGCCCCAAGATTTTCGAGCATGCTGATTGAAGTGATGATTCCGCGGCCTGCACATCCAACTCCCGGCTCCGGTCCGCCTGATTCAACGCAGCGTGTTCCGCCAAAGCCTGTCCTCATGATGCGGTCCAGTTCTATGTTTTCGCCTTCGTCACGGATTGTGTCGAGTACTGTCTTCTGTGCAAGTCCACCCAAGAGGAGGCGTGTTGAGTCTGCCTTTGGATCACAGCCAACTACCATAACCTTTTTTCCGTGTTCAACAAGTCCTGCAGTCAAGTTCTGCGTCGTTGTGGATTTTCCTATTCCACCCTTTCCGTAAATTGCAATCTGTCTGATCTCTGCCATTATGTGCTCCTTTATGACCCTGTCGGCCTGATTAAATACCTATTAGTTCGGTAGGTAATATCACTATAATGATAATAACCTACTATGTCAATAGGTTTTATAAAAATATTTACAAAATCTATGTCAGCTGAAAAGTCCCTGCACGCGGTTGTACTTCCATACGCTGAGGATGGCCTCGTCAATCGTACCGGGAAGTTCCATTGCCGTGATTCCCCTTGCACTGAGGGCGGCACCTGCGGAACTACCAAGGCGTGAAACCACGATGTAGCGGCAGTCCGTGAACCTGAGTACGCTTTGTTCCATCTTTGAGACCACGTGGGAACCTTCCATGCAGACTGGCTCCACATTGCGTTCTTCCACAAGGTCGTAGCCTTCCTCGTCGTCCATTGAATATATGTAAAACTTTGTCGCCCTGCCATAGTGCTGGTTGACGTTTTCTCCGTCTGTTGAGGCAACTGCGATTCTGTATGTTTTGGATTTGGTATCAGCCATGTGAGAAATTCTCCTTTACTTCTCCCGTGCCGAAGTTTGCGTAAAGTGCCTTTGAGAATTCTGTGCGTCCCGGAACTCCAACGGCATCGGCGCGGCAGTGGTTGCAGTGCAGGAAAAGTTCAATGTACGGCATTGCTGAGGCCCTTGCTGCGTGGATTTCCAGACATGTGGGGGCCGGTTCGTCCTTGAGTTTTGCCGTGGGAATGAGCGGAATGATGTTGTAGCGTTTTGCACCCGCTTTGGCTACGGTTTTTGCTATTTCCGCGATGTGTTCTCCGTTGATGCGTGGAACAAGGACTGTGTTCACCTTGATTGTGATTCCTGCGGCGGAGATTTTCCTGATTCCTTCAAGCTGGTTTTCTATGAGGATTCTAGCTCCTTCCACTCCCTCTATCTTTTTTCCGTGCCATATGATGTAGTCGTTGAGCTGGGCTTCTATTTCCGGATCCACGGCGTTTACCGTAACCGTAAGGCTGTCGATTCCAACCCTGATGATTTCGTCTGCACGTTCGGCCAGGAGGAGACCGTTTGTGCTCATGCACTTGATGAGTTCGGGGAATTCACGGTCTATCAGATTGAATGTCTTTAGGGCATTGTCACTTGCAAGGGTGTCACCCGGACCCGCAATTCCCGCCACTTTGATTTCCGGACTGATTTCCAGGGCCTTTTTTATTAGGGGAATCGTTTCTTCCGGCTTTAACACACGCGAAGTCACACCAGGCCTGTTTTCATCGTCATTCAAGCTGCGCTCGCAAAAACGGCATGCAATGTTGCAACCGGGGCACACAGGCAAATGTATGCGTCCAGATGTTGCCTTTCCGCTTGCGAAACATGGGTGATTTTCCTTTAATTCAGAAAAACTCTTTGACATCGTTCCCTCTTGGTCCTGTTTTTAAGGTGTAAATAAATCCTACCTAGTAAGTAGGTAAATAATTATTCAGAATATATCCGAAATTACCTACAATGTCAATGGGTAATTATAAAAATATTCCGAGGGATTCTTTATTGTGGTGATGAGGGGCGCTTTTTTTAATTGAAAAAAAACTGATAACATTGTAAACTAAAATAAAAAATTGGATGGGTTTCATTATGTTAAAGTTTTCCAAAAGATTGCATGGTATTGGAGTTGGTGTTGTCATAGTCCTCTTGATGACGACGGTGTTTTTTGCCGTTCAATGGTTTAACGATTACAAGACAAAGGCCAATCTTTTAGCATTCCAAAAACGCGAGATGCAGACAACCGTAGAAAATTACATAAACATAATTGATTATTTGCGTCAGGACATGAAGAATACCCTTAAAGAGGGCAGCATCGAATATACGGAGGAGCAGCTTAAACAGGCAACCCTGGGTTTGATGAGGCACATTGTCCATAAGGCAAATTTTGTAAACGGCGCATATATCTGGATAAACGAGGTTGTGAATTATGACGGCGGAGATGATTATGCCATACGTCAGGTTCACGGTAATCTTCCGGAGACAGAGGGCGATTTGCTTTCTACAAATACACAGGATGCTGCGGGAAATCTTCCATACCTGATTGAGCTTGAAGGCATAAAAAAAGACGGAGAAATCACATACAATTATTTTTTCCAGGAATATCAGTCGGACAAGGTTTCAGAGAAAATCACCTATGCAAAACTTTATGAGCCATATAACTGGATTGTCTGCACAGGAACATATTTGAATTCAATGTATGAGCCGACAGGTGGGGTAAGCTCAGGACGGCAGTTTGCATTTTATCTTGTGTGCTCCATTTTGATAGGGGTCTCGCTCTTGCTTCTTGCGTATATGATCATTTCGAATTTTGTGTCCTCAAGAAAATTAATTAAGGAAACTGAACTCCTAAAGACCAAAATTGAACGTGATTCACTTTCCGGGGCAGGTAGCCGTGCATTCGGGAACTCTCTGCTGGAAGAATACCTGCGGAGTTTTAAGGCAACAGGAAATGATTATTCGATTGCAATTCTGGATATTGATAATTTCAAGACAATCAACGATACTTACGGACACAACATCGGTGACAGCGTAATCAAAAGCCTGGTTGAAACAATCAGGGAGCAGCAGGGTGACAACGACCACATAATCCGGTGGGGCGGTGATGAGTTCATCCTGACATACATCAACTTAAAGCGGAGTCTTGATTCCGAGATGGACAAGCTGAACAAAAGTGTTGCCGAACAGGTAGTAACCACAGACAACGGAGAGGGAATCCATTATACGATTTCCATCGGTGCAAGCCGCTTTATGGAGCATGACAAAGAAATAGCGGATGCAATCAAAAGAATTGATGACGCACTCTACCTTGCCAAGCGGAACAAAAATACGCATTATGTGATAGGGTAGGAAGTTAAAGCACTTTATATGAACACGGACATGCAGGAAAACAGGGATTTTCTTACAACTCAGATAATTACGTATCTTGGAAACAAGCGCAGTCTGATTGGGAACATAGAAAAAGAAATTGAGGACATTGCAAAAAAAATCGGCAGGGAAAAGCTTGTCTGTGCGGATGTTTTTTCCGGCTCAGGAATTGTTGCCCGCATGTTAAAAAGTCATTCCTCAAAACTGATTGTAAATGACCTTGAGAATTATTCATGCATGATAAACAGCTGCTATCTCATAAACAAAAAGGATTATCCAAAGGAAAAATGTACGGAACTAAGGGAAAAGATTCAGCGGCTTTGTGAAAAGGAAAAATATGAGGGAATCGTTTCCAAAAATTATGCCCCCAGGGATGACCAGAACATAAAGTCTGGCGAGCGGGTTTTTTATACACATCAAAATGCAGTTTTGATTGATACCTACCGTAAGCTGATTGATGATGTCGTGACAGATGTGGAATTGAAAAAATTCTTTCTTGCACCGTTGATTACAGAGGCATCGATACATGTGAACACAAGCGGAGTCTTTAAGGGCTTTTACAAGGACAAGGAAACCGGAATAGGCTGTTTTGGAGCAAGGGGAAAAAATGCCCTGCCAAGAATCATCGGGCGGATAGAATTAAAGGAACCTGTGTTTAGCAATTTTGAGTCTGAGCTTGAGATTTTCCAAAAGGATGCGGTTGAACTTTGCAGGGAACTGAAGGGGATGGACATCGTTTATCTTGATCCTCCGTATAACCAGCACCCATATGGCTCGAATTATTTTATGCTGAACCTGATCCTTAAGAATAAGATTGATGTGGAAATAAGCCGGGTAAGTGGAATCACACAGGACTGGAACAGGAGCGCCTTTAACAAACCGTATTCCGCATTGAGCTCAATTGAAGAAATCATCTCAAATCTAGATTCAAAATACGCCGTCATCTCGTATAATTCCGAGGGCTTTGTTTCTTTTGAGGAAATGTCAGAGATGCTGTTGAAGTACGGCAAGCTTAAGACTGTGGAAATGACATACAATACTTTCCGTGGAAGCCGCAACCTCAGGAACCGTGGGATTCACGTCTCGGAATATCTTTTTATCCTGGAAAAATAAAAGTCCATGGCACGCTGGCCCTAGAACTTTGACTCGAACTCCTGAATCGACATTGGCTTTCCGTAATAGTATCCCTGGATTTTGTTGCATCCGAATTCAAAAAGCCTGTCCACCTGTTCCTTGTGCTCGGCACCTTCTGCAAGACATTCAAATCCAAGCTCTTTTGCAAGGCCTATGATGTGGCGTATAACGGCGATGTCTTCTTTTTTCTCTCCATCAACCGCAATATTGTCCACAAAGCTTTTGTCTATCTTGAGGGTATCCAGCGGCATTTGTGTCAAAAGTGAAAATGAAGAGTAACCTGTTCCAAAATCGTCCATGGAAATCTTAAATCCCCTTGACTTGAGGTTCTCCAGTACCTTTATCATTTCCTCGGTGTTATCGTAGGCTGCACTTTCCGTCAGCTCAAAATCAATCAGTTCATGTGGCAGACCAAACTCGTCAACAACTGATGTAAGGTTGTCGGTAAGGGACTTGTCGTTCAAACGGCTGCGCGACAGGTTTACGGAAATCGGGATAAGCCTTTTTCCTTCGTCCTTCCAGCGGGCAAGCATCCTGCATACCTTGTTCAAAACTATGTCGTCGATTTTTCCTATTGAACCGTTCTTTTCAAAAAACGGAACAAACCTTCCGGGCGGCAGGAAATCTCGGTTTTTATAATTCCATCTTATCAGGGCCTCGGCACCGCATACCGTATTTTTCTCTACGTTAAATTTCGGCTGAAGGTAAACGACGAACTCATCATTCAGGATGGCTGTCTCAAGATACGCCTTGATGAAATTTGCCCAGGAGACATCATCATGCATTTTGTCGGTGTATATCGTCACTTCAGTTTTGTAATAGTCAGTTCCAAGGGCCTGTGCCATCTTTGCCGCATCCGCAACACGGTTTCCCAGCAGCATGGATTTTTGCATTGGCACCACACCGCATCGGTAATAAATCCTGTAGTTTTCGTCTTCTTCCAGATGAGAGAGGCCTTCAAAGAATTTCATCAGCTTGGAAACGGTTTCTTTTTCCGGCATGTCCCTTATCATCATGGCAAAGTTGTCGTTGTGGCATCTTGCGCTTGCATAGACGAAATCCGCCTTTTGCATGGCTTTGACGACGTTGCACAAAACCTTGTTGGCGGCAATATGACCATAGACTTCGTTTATTACGCGGAATTCCTTTATGTCAAAATGAACGAAAGCATAATCGCTGATTCCATGGTCCATCGGCATTTCAAGATATGACACAAGATGGTTCCAGTTGTAGTGTCCGGTAATCTGGTCACGGAAAGCAAGCTCATATAGGTCCTTTTTTTCAAGATTCTCCGAGTTCTGGTTGATTACATCCTTTGCCCTGTCCTGATCTACGCGTCCCTCGTAAAGAATCCTGCTCTTCTTGTAGTCCTCAAAAACACTCACTATGCCTGGGTCAGATTTGATTGTAAGGTCGGTGTAAATTCTGTGTGCATCATCATCCGCCGCAATTTTTTCAAACAGGTCATTGATTATTTTAAGGTTGAGCTTTATGTCGCTGTCTATTTCAACTGAATAAAAGAAGGATTCCTGCAAGGTCATCTGCTTGAGGTCTTTTGGATAATTGACAGAACCGTCATTCGAGCGGAATTCAATGCCGATGACAGGCTTGCTCAAATCCTTTAAATAAAACAAACCTGGACAATCGTATGTGCCAAAAGATGAGCGGTATTTTTCCAAAGCTTCAGGAATGATTCCCATGTAAAAGGCATCAAGATCAGAGTCAGAAGCTTCCATGTAAAAAAGAGTCCTTGTTGGTTTATACAACTGGTTCAGTTTGTTTATGAACATACTCGCTCAATCTCCCTGCTAACCGTTTTCGGAATACAGTTTCTATGATATACCATATTTCTGGAAAAAACCAGTAAAAATCGCGGCCAAATAGGGCAGGAAGAAACTTCTTTGCTTGTTTTTTACCGATAATATATTATAATATAATCAGGAATTATAAACTAAACTGGAGGTAGTCATGATGAATAAGAAAAACTATACATTTGTATCTGACCCCGCTAAATTTAGATTTGTGAATTCTTTGTACCTCGCCGCCCTTACTCTTTTTGTGGCATTTGTTTTGACATCCTGTGAATTCTGGCAGCAGCCTGTCCGCGATTATTTTGAAAAATGGACAAGTGAAGTCTCCGTTGTAAAATTTGAAGTTGATGGAGTTGAGACCTATTATGACAAGGACGGAAACCTCTGCATAGGTAGCGAAAAAGATGCTCCGGTAACCCTTTTCCTAATTAATCCATATCATTATGTGTTGGGTTCGAACGATTTATCATCAGTTGATAAAGATGCATTAGGATATTCGGCTGACCCTCCATATGTTACGGCTACACCGAGTGATATTGCACAAGATGTTAATGACCCCACATTGCTTCATCTCTCGTATGATGAGGGTACTCTTAAGCTTAACGACAGAGGCGGGGATATCGGCAGAACGGTAACTGTAACTCATCCGTATACAGGAGATCCAAAAACATTTACATACAACCTCAAGTGCAATTCAAAGCCACCGGAAATAAAGCATGGCGTCATCATGAAGACAATGGGTTCAACCCCGACTTATGTATTATGTTTTAACATAACTTCTCCTTCTCCAGATGGGCTTAAAACAATCCATACTGATTTAAAAGAAATTATAATAAATGATGGAAGTTCATCCCGGACAATAAATTGTAATGTGGAATCCAACGGGAACATTTCTTTGGGAAATCCAGGAAATCTATCTAAGACATGGAATTCTAGTTCTCTTGGTAATTTAGATGTAGTTGGTGAAGGAATGGAATTTAGACCTGATCCGACAAATGCCTTTTACTATAACAGCGGTATTCCAGTTGTTCAGGATAAAGAACAGTCTTTTACGATAAAGCTGGTTGATGAAGCTGGACTTTCAAGTTTTAAAGAGATTTCAACAGCTTCAAAACTGGTTCAGACTCCTATAGTAAGAGATGCTGTGGGAGGAGGCATTATAAATTCAGATACATCAAGCCCAGTTCAGTTAGAATTTGACCCTAACTATAATGCTTTAATAAAAATTTCTATCCCGACTCAGGCAACAAATGGTGACCCAATTCCTAATGTAAATGTTACTTACACATTAACAAAAGATGGTTCAAATGTACCAACAAGTGAATATACTTCTGATGGGCATAAATTTTTACCAATCGAAGATACTGGTGTCTATCAGTTGAAAGTCTCTGCACAAGCAAGCGGATATATTTCCAGTCCAGAAATTACTTATAACATCGAGGTTCGTCCACTTGTTATTACGTATTACAAAAACGATGAAACAAATGCATCAGGAACCCAAGAGGGAAATAAGAATGCTAATGTTACATTAAAATCTCTGGGACAACTCGGCTTAAGCAGAACAGGTTACACTTTACAGGGATGGTCATCAACTTCTAATGGAAGTGTTGCTTACACTGATGGGGCATCAGTAACTTTAGTGAGCGATATTACACTTTATGCGATCTGGCAGGCAAATAAATATAATGTAACATTTGACGCTAACGGAGGTAAATTCAGCGACAACAATACTTCAAAGACGATGGAGGAGACATACGACAGTTATTATGTTTTGCCATCAGCTAATCCCACAAGAAAAGGCTATACATTTAAAGGATGGTATACTGTTCAATCTGAAACTGGAGGAAACCCAGTAACATCTAGCACAAGATGCACGACAGATAGTAACCATATAGTCTATGCACGCTGGGAAGCGAATAAATATACGGTAACATTCGATGCTAATGGAGGTAAATTCTCCGACAATACTCTTACAAAAAATAAACAGGAGACCTTCGACAGTGAATATACTTTGCCAGCTAACCCCTTAAGAAATGGTTATACATTTGAAGGATGGTATACTGTTTCAACTACAACTGGAGGAAGCCAAGTAACATCTAGCACAAAATGTACGACAGACAGCAACCATACAGTCTATGCACGCTGGAAAGCAAGAAAATACAATGTGACATTCGATGCAAACGGGGGGTATTTCTCCGGCAGCTCAACTACAAGCACAATAGAGGAGACATACGATGTTAATTATGTATTACCGTCTTCAAATCCAACAAAAACAGGTTACACATTTGCAGGATGGTATACATCTTCTTCAGGTGGAAATAAGGTTACAACAAGCGACAAATTCCAGATAACAGGAACTCAGACTTTATATGCACATTGGAATTTGAACTATTGGGATATTTCTCATAGTGAATATGATAGTTCGAATAATACAAGTGGAGGGGGAACTGTAACTATAGCAGGTACAAAGTTGGATGGAAAGTATGGATATGATACAGTTGTTACAGTTAACTTTATTGCAGAGTCTGGAAAGGGTCTTTACGAATTTACTGTAAAAGATTCTTCCAACAATGCTATAAGTTTAATGTCAAAGACCGAATCTGGTAGGACAGTTACTATAAAGTTTAAGATGCCTGACTCTGTTGTTTATATAAACTCAAGATTTAAGAATGCATTTACTGTTAAGATTACTCCATATACATGTACTGGAGACGGAGATCCTGATTATGTAAAAGAATCCTGTGCAAATAAAACTGTACGTTTGTGGATTGCAAATAACGGCACAGTTTATGATGATAGTAGCTTGTATTACAAAGATGTTTCTTTGGATTCAAATGCATCTTTCAATGGTACTATTTGTCTACCTGGTACATATACTCTTTCAGAGTTCTCCAATGCAAAAATTTGTGCTATTACTACTACAATAGCCACAGACGATACTCTTTGTAATTGTTTTGGCTATAAATCAGTAGCTTCCAATAATGCCAATATAACACTTGGAATCTTTCTGTTTGGAACAAGTCTCAGTGGGAAAAAGACAAAAATAAAACCGTTCCAGCCTACCAATGGTACATGGCATGAACTTGGAGATTCTTTCCCAACAGGAATAGGTTTCAAATATATATGGTATAATTATACTACTGGTTACCGTACATCGGTATCAACCACAACTGAACATACATGGACTAATGATGAATTGACTAGCGGAGAGAACGTTGTATACGGTATTGTAACAGTTGCGGGAATAGAGTCAGAGGCTAATACACCGAAGAAAATAACGAAATAACTGTTATTGATATCTCTTGTTAAAGACCTCTCGTCCGGTGTCTCAACAAAAGGGGTGCCGGGCGGGTGGCATTACTAGTTACCTTATTCAAACCAATTTTCTATCTCAAGTCCGCTAACTTTTTGGATGGCTTCAAAATGTTTTGTGTTTCTTGTAACTAAAACCATGTGGTTTGCCAGGGCAATAGCGGCTATCATGCTATCGGAAAAGGGCACTGGTTTTCCAATTCGTTCTGCATCAGCTCGGATTTTTGCATGAATCCGACTGGATTTTTCTGAATAGGATTTTACTCTAAAATTTTCAAGTACATCATCATTTATGTAATTTCCAAGAAAATTTTTTTTTGCTCCATCTGCCATTTTTTCATATCCGTAAAGAAGTTCATGTAAGGTAGGAGAACAGATGGCACAGTCTGAATTATGTTCCGCAATTTTTTGTATCACATTAAAATTTGCATCCCGTTTAATCAGTTCGGATACGATATTTGAATCCAAAAGATAATGAGGTTCGTCTTCATTGTAATCATTATACTCATTCATCAGTCGTCAAACACTCCTTTAAAAACATCATCTTCCCAGCTTGTTCCTTTTGTTGAATGATCCCTTACATCAAATATCCTGTCTATTTCTTCGTCGGTGAGAGTGCCATCAACTTTCTTTCGGAATTCGGCCGCACATTCAAGGATTGTTTTCTTTGGCTTTTGTGACAAAAATTTGTTATAGTCCTGAATTGAAAGCAGTACACCTACAGTTTTATTTCTGCGTGATATAAAGACGGGACCTGTGGTTTCTGCCTGATGCATGTAGAGGGGTAATTTGTTCTTTGCCTCATACATTGGAATTGTATTCATAAATAGCCTCCTTAAACTAAGGTTTCTAAATTAAGTGTATACCTATATAGCTATAAAAGCAAGTGTGATATAGCTATATAATGTGAAAAAAATATTTTAAACTTTTTGTAAAATATACTTGACAAAATACAAAATGTCATGTATATTTGACATAGTGACATTTCAAAGAAATGTCCGCGAGTTTAAAAGCCTGAAATTACAGGCTTTTAAACATCGTGTTTTCAAAGTTACCTCAAAAAACTTAAGTTTTTAGAGGTTTCCATCAAGACAGGCAGGAAGTGCACGCCTCCTCTCTTGAAAACGAAATCAAATATCGGGATGGAAGGCATCCCTCAAAGGAGAAACATTATGTCTATAGCATTTGGAATCGGATTGGTGGTTGGTTTGGCTGTCGTTTTGGTGACTGTGGTTTTGCTCAAGAAAAAGTGCGGGAAAAAGAGTGAATATGACGAGCGTCAGGTTGCGGCCAGGGGAAGGGCATTCAGGGGCGGATTCGTCACCTTTGTGCTGGCAGAGGTTGTAGTCTTCGTCATTGAAATCTTTACCGGGGAGCCTCTGGTCATCGGTGTTCCGGGAATCCTTGGCATGCTCATCTGTCTGCTTGCGGCCCTTGTGTTCGTTGAGGTTTCGATATTCAGCGACGCATATTTTACACCCAACAAGCCCATGCCAAAAGCCTGGTATGTAATCATGACCCTTCTTGGAATTTCCTTCATCGTAAAGTTCTTCATCGACAACGATGACTGGTACAGAATAATGAACCTTGCGGCAGGAATCTTCATAGTCGTGATCATGGCAAGCCTCTTTATCAAGATGTTGATTTCCAGAAAAGAAGAAAAAGAGCAGGACGAAGAATAAGCGGGGGTGCGCACATGAAGAATCTTAAACTTAAGTCGGCACGCGCACTAAAGGACATGTCGCAGGATGATTTGGCAAAGGCAGTGAACGTAAGCCGCCAGACAATCAACGCGATTGAAAAGGGGGATTACAATCCTACAATCAATCTGTGCATCGCAATCTGCAAAGTTCTGGGAGTTACCCTGAACGACCTGTTTTGGGAAGCTTGAAATTCTTGAAGGTGGTGGTTCCGCCTGGGGTTTGGGTGGAATAGTGGAATAGGGCAAACCTTACGCCTACAAATTGGTCAAGGGTGTAGCGGAGTTTAATCGGTGGTCCGAAATCCGTTGCACCCTTTGTTTTGTCCATGTTGAAATCTGAATATGCAAACTGGACGCTTTCGTTTCCGTGTTCAAGATTGAATGTGGCCTTTAGCGTGAGCCTGGGGGAATCTGTTCCCTTTTGTGCAAGAATGTCAGGCTTCTGGTCATCGTAAACTCCCATGGTCCAAGGGCTGTATGGTATCTTGTGTTCCGCCACAATCAGAATATACTTTCCGTTTTGTTTTGTAATCCCGATGAATCCGTATTCACCTTCCAGGGCACATAGTCCCGCAACATCACCTTCGTTTATTCCTGAAGCGTCGATTTGTACCGTGCCAGAACAGTGCTCGCCGTAAGTTCTTTGTGTAAGAGTGTTTGCCGCCTGAACGGGATTGATGCATGTCTTTCCTGTCTTTATGCTGAATGTGGAGGCCTGAACTGAAACAAGGCTTTTGTCTGGAATGTGGTTCCACTGCCATGCGGGATTTGTAAAATCATTTGAATAAAGTGGGGCGTATTTGTATCCTGGCAATAGGTCCTGAACTTCAACTTCTTCCGGGGCAATTCCGTCTTTACCAAATACCGGGAAACCGTCTTCAAACCTGACGGGAACCAAAACTGGAATGCGGCCCAACGCACCGTGGTCTTGGAACACAATTGAGTGCCAGCTTCCATCCGGGGACTGAACGATTCCTCCCTGAGCCGTACCGCTGTTCCATCCCGCAAGATCAGAGCACAGGACGTCGCCTCCGTTATAGGGACCCAGGATATTATCCGCAACATAACATGCTTCCGTTCGCATTTTGCCCTTTGGAATATGAATCAAAAAGACGTAGTACTTGCCGTTGATTTTGTAAAAGTGGCTTCCCTCGTATCCCAGGATTACATCATCCGGATTGTCCTGAATTATGATTTTGTCTGTTCCATCTTTTTTGGGTCCAGAAAGGTCTGGTTCAAGTTCTGTGAGCCTTATGTCCATGTTGCCGCTAGTGCAGTAGACCCTTCCGTCGTCGTCAAAAAGCAGGGACATGTCGTGGTAAAAGCCCTTGATTTCGCTCCTCTTCCATGGGCCTTCGATTTTGTCTGCGGTAAAGAGATAGGTTTTATGAGTGTCGTTTGCAACAAAGCTTGCGTAGAATCTTCCGTTATGGTAGCGAATGCTTGCGGCCCACATTCCCTTGCCGTAGGCGCCCTTGTTGTCGGAAAGTGTTTCCTGTTCGGTACGTTCAAGTTCATCATAGACATAGGCGGCATGTTCCCAGTCCACAAGATTGTGTGAGCGCAGGATTACACAACCGGGCATAAAGTGCATTGTTGTGCTGACCATGTAGTAGGTGTCGTCCACCCGAATCACGTCGGGATCTGGAAAGTCTGCTGGTATTATGTAGGATGAAGAGCTTTTGTTCATAACTGCATTGTCGTTCAAAAAATGTTGCCTGTCAATCGTGAATGTGGAGTTATAAACATTGACAAATATATCAACAGAAAATATAATATAAATATCTATATTCTTTGGAGGTGTTTTATGTTTGATGCCGCTACTGCCACTTTAGTTCTAAATTCTTTTGTTCCCATCAGCCGGTTTAACAAGGGAGAGGCCGGAAAAATAATTGAGGAAGTCAAGCGTGACGGAATCAGGGTGATTGTCAAGAATAATGCCCCGGAATGCATCATGATAACCGTGGAAGATTATGACCACCTGGTGGCTGAATCTCAGAGGATTGTTAATCCACCTCAAACCCCGGAACAGGAAAAACGGCGCAAGGAATTCATTGCAAGAATACGACAGAACGTTACTCCCCCGCTTCCGCCAACAAGAAAGTTAAAGGATGTGATTGAGGAAATTGGTCCGATTGACATTGATGGAGACGCGGTAAATGAACTGCGAAGGATAAGCATGATATGATTTTGTTTGATTCAAATGTTCTTATTGATTATTGGCGAAAACCAAAAGAACTCCTAAAACTGAATATTACGCCCGACAAATTCGCAATCTGTGGTGTTGTAAAATCTGAATTATTGCATGGTGCCAGAACAAATGAAGAAATAGATGATATCCTTCATTTTTTTCATTCATTTAACCTTCTTCATACAGACGAATACGATTTTGAGGGAGTGGGATTCATGCTTCAGACTTTGCGGGAAAACGGTGTGTCTGTTCCCCTTGCTGACGTCATGATAGCCTTTTGTGCCATGAAGTATGACGCTCTGCTGTGGACAAGGGACGGTCATTTCCGCCTGATACAGGGCCTGTATCCAGAACTGGGCTTTTACTTCCCTAGGGAAAATGATGGATGATTTTGAATAGCCACCAAAATGCCATTTCCCAATATCAAATCCTGAGTTAAAAAAGAATACTATTTACAAAAACATCAAATTTTGATATATTTCTTGTGTGTCATAGGGGACAGCGGTAGGGCCGGTGTCTCCTTTTTTTTGCCCGGACACAAGGAGAACTCGATGCCTTTGAATAAAGACATTCACAAAGTAATGGTTATCGGAAGCGGACCAATAGTAATCGGTCAGGCGGCGGAATTTGATTATGCAGGAAGTCAGGCGTGCAAGGCGCTTAAGGAGCAGGGGCTTGAAGTCGTGCTTGTAAACTCAAACCCGGCCACACTCATGACGGACAATTCCATGGCGGATGCGATTTATATTGAACCGCTGATTCAGGAAACTATAGAACGTATAATAGAAAAGGAAAAGCCAGACAGCATTTTGTCTTCTCTTGGCGGACAGACTGGACTTACTTTGTGCATGGAGCTTGCAAAAAGCGGTTTCCTTGATTCTCATGGGGTCAAGCTTTTGGGTGCAAAACCGGAGACCATAGACAAGGCGGAGGACCGTCAGCTCTTTAAGGACACTATGGAGTCCATTGGCGAAAAGTGCATTCCATCAAAAGTTGTTACCACACTGGAGGCGGCCCTGGCGTTTGCAGATAATGAAATCGGTTACCCGGTAATCGTGCGTCCTGCCTTTACTCTTGGCGGTACTGGCGGTGGAATTGCAAATGACCATGCGGAACTTGAAGAAATTGCACAAAATGGATTGCACCGTTCTCCAATACATCAGATTCTGGTTGAAAAATGCATCAGCGGATGGAAGGAAATTGAGTTTGAGGTTATGCGTGACCATGCGGGAAATGTGCTTACCGTATGTTCCATGGAAAACTTTGACCCCGTTGGCGTGCATACAGGTGATTCGATTGTCATTGCCCCAGCTGTGACCTTGAGCGACAAGGAATACCAGATGCTGCGTTCTTCGGCATTGAACATAATCAATTCGCTTGGAATGGAGGGTGGATGTAACTGTCAGTTTGCACTTAACCCGGACAGCTTTGACTATGCCGTAATCGAAGTAAACCCCAGGGTATCGCGTTCTTCTGCTCTGGCATCCAAGGCCACAGGTTATCCGATAGCCAAAGTTGCTACACTGATATCAATCGGTTATACGCTGGATGAAATACCCAACGCGGTTACCAAAAAGACTTCCGCATGTTTTGAGCCGGTCCTTGATTATGTCGTCGTAAAGATGCCCAAGTTCCCCTTTGACAAATTCGTTTACGCAAAGAGGAATCTTGGTACCCAGATGAAGGCCACCGGAGAAGTCATGGCAATCGGCCACAGTTTTGAGATGGCGATGATGAAGGCCGTCCGTGGTGCAGAGATTGGTGTTGACTCCCTGAACCTTCCTGTATTTGAAGAAGAAAGTGCAGAGGACATAAAGCACCGTGTAGGTGAATGTACCGACCAGAGGCTGTTTGCCATTTTCCAGGCATTAAAGCGCGGCATAATGACTGTAAGCGAAATTCATGCCGTGACAAAAATAGACGAATGGTTCCTCTATCATTTGAATAATCTTGCGGAGATGGAAAAGAACTTTGCAAGGATAAAGGATGGACAGGGTGAACTTGACTGGGACCTGTATGTTCAGGCCAAGAAAAACGGTTATCCGGATAAAGTGATTGAACGCCTATGCGGTAAAAAGATAACGGGTGGTACCGGTGAACTTAAGGATGCCATACTTGCAAGGGAACTTAGCGCTCAGAAAAAGCTTGCCCACATTTGTGCGTCATACAAGATGGTTGACACTTGCGCCGGTGAGTTCAATGCCGAAACACCGTATTTTTATTCCAGCTACGAAAAGGAAAACGAGGCCCAGGAATTCATAGACGAAAGGCAGTCTTCCTCAAAGGGAACTATTATTGTTCTTGGCTCGGGCCCAATCAGAATCGGTCAGGGAATTGAATTTGACTATGCGAGCGTTCAGTGTGTCAGGGCGCTTAAGAAACTGGGATACGATGTTGTTACGATAAACAACAATCCCGAAACTGTTTCCACGGACTTTGATACCAGCGACCGTCTGTACTTTGAACCGCTTACACCCGAAGACGTGATGAACGTAATCGAAACGGAAAAGCCCATCGGTGTTGTGGTTGCATTTGGTGGACAGACTGCAATCAAGCTTACAAAATTCCTGGACAGTCAGGGCATAAGGATTTTGGGAACGAGTGCGGATTCCATTGATGTTGCCGAAGACCGTGAGCGTTTTGAAGCCCTGTGTGATTCGCTTGGAATTAAAAAGCCAAAGGGAGAGACTGTCTTTACTACAGAAGAAGCTCTTGCCGTTGCGGAAAAAATTACATATCCGGTTTTGCTCAGGCCATCGTATGTTTTGGGCGGCCAGAACATGATCATTGCCTTTAACGAGGCGGACATTGTTGAGTACATGAAGATCATCCTTGCCCAGGGAATTGAAAATCCTGTCTTAATCGACAAGTACATGCAGGGAATCGAGCTTGAGGTTGATGCGATTTGTGACGGCGAGGACATTTTGATTCCTGGAATCATGGAACATATTGAACGCACTGGAATTCATTCCGGTGACAGTATTGCCGTTTACCCCAGCTGGAATTTGAACGACATCATACGCGAAAAGATTATTGCACAGAGCAGGGAACTGGCACTTGCGTTGGGAACCCGTGGTCTGGTGAACATTCAGTATTTGATTTACAACAACGACCTTTACATCATCGAGGTGAATCCGCGTTCAAGCCGAACTGTTCCTTACATCAGCAAGGTGACCGGTGTGCCGATGGTAGAGCTTGCAACAAGGGCCATGCTTGGTGAGCACGTCAGGGACTTTGGTTTTGGTACGGGGCTTTACAGGAATCCTCCGTATTTTGCGGTAAAGGTTCCAGTGTTCAGCTTTGAAAAACTGATGGATGTGGACACTCATCTTGGTCCGGAAATGAAGTCTACGGGAGAAGTTCTTGGCCTGGCATCTACAATGGAAGAGGCGATTTTTAAGGGACTCGTTGCTGCCGGTTACAGGATGAAGAGGTCTGGCGGTGTCCTTTTGAGCGTGCGTAAGACCGACCGTTATGAGCTTCCGTCTTTGGCAAGAAAATTCTACGACATGGGATTCAAGCTTTATGCCACCGAGGGAAATGCGGAAACCCTGCGTGACTTTGGAATGGAAGTTACCGTTGTTAACAAGATTCACGAAAACCCGAATGACAATCTTCTTACACTGCTTGATTCAGGAAAAATCGATTATGTAATATCGACATCTGCAAAGGGCCGTGATCCTCATTCAGATTCAGTAAAGATGAGGCGGCATGCTGTTGAGCGTGACATACCTTGCCTTACTGCAATTGATACTGCCAATGCCATTGCAAACTGCCTTAAGAGCAAATACTCCGCAGAGAATGTTGAACTGGTGGACATCAACATGCTGCGTGACGAAAAGCAGAAAATCAAATTCTGCAAGATGGATTCAACAGGAAACGACTTTATCGTAATCAATGCCATGGATCAGGTGGTGAACAATCCTGCAGGTCTTGCGGTGCGTCTATGTGACAGGCGTAACGGAGGAATCGGTGCGGACTCACTTGTTTTGATTGAATCAAGTCGTGTGGCCGATGCAAAGATGCGCTTCTTTAACATGGACGGTAGTGAAGGTCAGATGGCCGGAAATGCAATCCGTTGTGTGGGAAAATACCTGTACGACAACAATGTGCGGGGCATTCAGGAAAAGCATGGACGCAAAACTGACGCTACGGAAAGGATTACTATAGAAACCGAGGCTGGAGTAAAGTCCCTGGTTTTGTACAAGCAGGATGGAAAGGTCACTTCGGTTACGGTCGATATGGGTGAACCGGCTTTTTATTCGGAACAGATTCCAACTTTGCTTGGTGTGGGACAGAAATCTGTTGTTGACCAAAAGCTTGTGGCTGGTGGAAATGAATATCAGGTAACCTGTGTGAGCATGGGTAATCCCCACTGTGTCGTATTCAGCAAATTTGTGGACAAGGAAAAGGTTGAAGAAATCGGTCCGCAGATTGAGTTCCATGAAATGTTCCCTGAAAGAACGAATGTGGAATTTGTGCGTGTGGTTAGTCCCGCTGAGTTGAAGATCCGTACTTGGGAAAGGGGTAACGGAGAAACCCCTGCATGTGGAACTGGAGCATGTGCGGCGGTTGTGGCTGCGGTGCTCAAGGGTGAATGTGCGGTTGACAGTGATGTTACGGTTCGTGTAAGGGGCGGCACCCTTCATGTCAAATATACAGGAAGGACTGTCTATCTTACCGGTAATACGACCCTGTGCTTTGAAGGTACAGTCGAGGTTTGATGAATATTTAACTTTACGGCTGCAAGAATCTGTGCTAATATTAAACATTGAATCTGACATCACTTTTCTACGAGGTGTTTTATGCATTATTTGATTTTGGCTTTGGTTTCGCTTGCAGTAACAGCAATTGGATTTGCCTATTACATTCACTTTTTTTCTGTCGGTTACGGATTTGCCATCTCTGGAATAGCCCTGGCACTTTTCATTCTGTTTTTCCCCATACTTACGCTGCCAAATGTCATTATAACAATGCTCCTCTTTTTGTATGGTCTTCGTCTGGGCGGTTATCTTCTGTATCGCGAGATTAAGACTCCTGCCTACAACAAGCGTGTGGGCGGTGAGATAAAGGATAAAAAATCAGTTTCAATTGGTTCAAAAATACTGCTGTGGCTCAGCTGTGCGATCCTCTATCTTTGTATGACAAGTCCCGTTTTGTTCCGCATGGAATGGGGACCTCTTATGTCCTGGGATGTTTGCACGATTATTGGAATTGTCCTTATGGTAACGGGAATTACATTTGAGGTTCTGGCTGATTATCAAAAGTTAACTGCAAAAAAGAAAACCCCGGGACGTTTTGTTGACACAGGTTTGTATCGCTTTGTCCGCTGTCCGAATTACCTTGGCGAGATTCTCCTTTGGACCGGTGTGTTTTTATGCGGATGTCCTGCAATGCGCGGATGGCAGTGGATTGTCGCTGTTATCGGTCTGCTGTTGATTTATTATGTCATGTTCAGCGGTGCACGCCGTCTTGAGTTAAGGCAGAACAAATCTTATGGCGAAGATCCGGAATATCAGAACTATGTAAAGAAGGTTCCGATCATTCTTCCGTTTATTCCATTGTACAGTGTTGTTAAATACAAATTTTTAGTGGCATAAATCCTGCCTGACGACTGATTTTCTACAATTAATTAAGCTTCAGACAAAAAAAACACCCCCAATGTTGATTTGGGGGTGTTAGTCGTAAGCTGGCGCTTGCTCTTCGAGTTTCCACTTGCTCGCGAAGGCTCGCATTTTTTGCTTTCGCAAAAAAACGTGGAAACTCGCATGTTAGATTAGAAGCTACCAGCTACAGCAAGTCGCAAACCTTGCGGTTTGCTTAACGAGTTTTACCTTGCTCGCGAAGGCTCGCATTTTTGCCTTGCAAAAAACGGTAAAACTCGCAACTTTAGTTAGAAGCTACCTGCTACAGCTACTGCACAGGCCGCAACCTTCGGTTGCTCTACGAGTTTTACTTTGCTCGCGAAGGCTCGCATTTTTGCATACGCAAAAACCAGTAAAACTCGCATTTATGTTTAGAATGAGCCTGCTACGGCAACGGCACAAGCGACTGTACAACCTACCATTGGGTTGTTGCCCATGCCCATGAAGCCCATCATTTCTACGTGTGCTGGAACTGATGAAGATCCGGCGAACTGGGCGTCTGAGTGCATGCGGCCTAAGGTGTCTGTAAAGCCGTATGATGCTGGACCTGCTGCCATGTTGTCTGGGTGCAGGGTGCGGCCTGTTCCACCACCGGATGCTACTGAGAAGTATTTCTTTCCGGCAAGGAGGCGCTCCTTCTTGTATGTTCCGGCTACAGGGTGCTGGAAGCGTGTTGGGTTTGTGGAGTTTCCTGTGATTGAAACGTCAACATCCTCGTGCCACATGATTGCAACACCTTCGCGTACATCGTCTGCACCGTAGCACTTAACGATGAGGCGGTCTGGGTTTGAACCGTAAGGAACTTCCTTAACAACCTTGAGGGCCTTGTCTGTTCCTTCTCCGTTGAAGTAGTCGAATTCAGTCTGAACATAAGTAAATCCGTTGATGCGGCTGATGATCTGTGCGGCATCTTTTCCGAGACCGTTCAGGATAACGCGGAGCTTGTTCTTGCGTACCTTGTTTGCGTTTGCGGCAATCTTGATTGCACCTTCAGCGGCTGCGAATGATTCGTGTCCTGCGAGGAATGCAAAGCACTGTGTCTCTTCGCTCAAAAGACGTGCGCCGAGGTTTCCGTGTCCAAGACCAACCTTGCGGTCATCAGCTACAGAACCTGGCAGACAGAATGCCTGAAGTCCCTTACCGATGTTTGCTGCTGCTGTTGAACCGGTTTTGTCACCAGTCTTTTCTGCTTCCTTGATTGCGATTGCAGAACCAAGGACATATGCCCATTTTGCATCTTCAAAACAAATCTGCTGTGTTGACTGACAGATTTCATAAGGATCAAATCC